>Ga0268289_100030_pt1 | contig 135293 bp, 118 predicted proteins | sample MetspNORM_FD_191340 | JGI IMG/M metagenome (GOLD analysis project Ga0268289, IMG submission 191340) | Soil microbial communities from San-Diego area, Southern California, United States - Methylocaldum sp. NOR-M | ecosystem: Environmental > Terrestrial > Soil > Desert | place: USA: California... | reverse complement strand
AAGCCGATCAGCAGCTCGATGCGGCGGTCGTCGACGCGGCCGCGGCGGGAACGCTGCGGCGTGCCGGCGGCCGTGTCGTCGTCCTCGGGCGTGGCCATGCGCGGCTCCCGGATTGGGGTGCAAGACGCTATCACGCGCGACTGTGCGGAGTCGCGGACGTCTCGCGCCAGTAGTTGCCTTCGTCGTGGGAGCGGCTTCAGCCGCGAGCTCTTCGGCGGTCATCGCAAAAGCTCGCGGCTGAAGCCGCTCCCACGGGCCCGCCCGCTGCACCCTGGCGACAGGATGGGTCAAACCGTGCGCGCGGTCGCGCGACCATGCCCTATGGCAGGGGTACCGATGGCCCACGGCGGGCGAGGATGCAGGTTTCGCCACGTCCCGGGGGAAGTCCACGCCATGCCACGTCCACGCCTGCCCAGCCTGTCGCTCGCCGTCGCCCTCGCGCTGTCGTCGCCGTTCGCCGCCACCGCCGCGCGCGCCGAGGTCCCGCCGCCGGCCGACGTGGCTTACCCGGGCACGATCGCCATCGACGTCGACGCCACCGACCTGTCGCAGCGCATCTTCCGCGTGAAGCAGAGCATGCCGGTGCAGCCGGGCGCGCTGACACTGCTGTTCCCGGCCTGGCTGCCGGGCAACCACGCGCCGTCGGGCCCGATCGACAAGATCGCGGGGCTGAAGATCACCGCCAACGGCCAGCGGCTGGCGTGGAAGCGCGACCCGCTCGACGTGTACGCCTTCCACGTCGACGTGCCGCAGGGCGTGTCGTCGATCGCGATGGAATACCAGTACCTCACGCCCACCGACAACGGCCAGGGCCGGGTGGTGATGACGCCCAGCATGCTCAACCTGCAGTGGAACGCGGTGGTGCTGTACCCGGCCGGCCACTTCGCCAGCCGGATCGAGTACGCCGCGTCGGTGACCTATCCCGCCGGCTTCCAGGCCGCCAGCGCGCTCGACGTCGAGCGCCGCGACGGCGACACCGTGCACTACTGGCCGGTGCCGCTCGACATCCTGGTCGACTCGCCGGTGTACGCCGGCCGCTACTTCAAGACCTTCGACCTCGCGCCCGGCGCGAAGGTGCCGGTGCGGCTGAACGTGGTGGCCGACGCGCCGAAGTACCTCGAGGCCAAGCCCGAGCACATCGAGCAGCATCGCAAGCTGGTGCAGCAGGCGCTCAAGCTGTACGGCGCGCAGCACTACGACCACTACGACTTCCTGTTCTCGCTGTCCAAGCAGATGAGCGGCAACGGTCTGGAGCACCAGCGCTCGAGCGAGAACGGCATGGGCGTGGACTATTTCACCGACTGGGACCGCAAGAACGGCAGCGACGACCTACTCGGCCACGAGTACACGCACTCGTGGAACGGCAAGTACCGCCGCCCCGCCGACCTGTGGACGCCCAACTACAACGTGCCGATGCAGGACAGCCTGCTGTGGGTGTACGAGGGCCAGACCCAGTACTGGGGCAACGTGCTGACCGCGCGTTCCGGCCTGCGGCCGCTGCAGGCGTCGCTGGACGCGCTGGCGATGGTGGCCGCGACCTACGCCGACAACCGCCCCGGCCTGCTGTGGCGCGCGCTGCAGGACACCACCAACGACCCGATCGTCGCCCGCCGCCGGCCCAAGCCCTACCGCGGCTACCAGATGAGCGAGGACTACTACTCCGGCGGGCAGATGGTCTGGCTCGAGGCCGACGCCCGCATCCGCAAGCTCAGCGGCGGGAAGAAGTCGCTCGACGACTTCGCGCGCGCCTTCTTCGGCGTGCACGACGGCCAGTGGAAGCAGCAGGACACCTACACCTTCGACGACGTGGTCGCCACGCTCGAGGGCGTGGTGCACGACGACTGGGCGACGTTCCTGCGCGACCGCCTCGACGGCAAGGCGCCGCTCACCGGCGGCATCGAGGCCAGCGGCTGGAAGCTGGTCTACACCGACGCGCCCGGCGACTACGCCAAGGCGCAGGCCAAGGACGACAAGGGCGCGGCGAGCTACATCCATTCGATCGGCTTCAACGCCGACAAGGCCGGCAAGGTCACCGAGGTGCGCTGGGACGGCCCGGCGTTCGACGCCGGCGTGGGCACCGGCATGACCGTGGTGGCGGTCAACGACCTCGAATACGACAAGGACGCCATGGAGGACGCGATCCGCGCGGCGAAGGACGGCAAGGCGCCGATCCGGCTGCTGGTCAAGGAATTCGACCGCTTCCGCACCATCGACGTCGCCTACCACGGCGGCCTGCGCTACCCGCACCTGCAGCGGATCGAAGGCACGCCCGACTACCTGACGAAGATCTTCGCGCCGAAATAGGCCCTCGCGCGGACCGTCAACCGGTGCAGTGGCGGTCCGTGACCCGCAGCGCCTCGTCGACGATCGCCAGGCCGTCGCGCAGCGCCTGCGCGTCGATGACCAGCGGCGGCGCGATATGGAGGCGGTTGGACATCACCAGCGGCCACAGGCTGCGCTGCCGGCAGGCGGCGGCGAACTCCAGCATCGGCGCGTTCGCCGCGCCGGAGGCGTCGAACGGCACCAGCGGCTCGCGGGTGGCGCGGTCGCGCACCAGCTCGATCGCCCAGAACGCGCCCAGGCCGCGCACGTCGCCGACGCAGGGATGCCGCGCCTGCATGTCCCGCAGCGCCGGCCCGATGATGTCGTCGCCCAGCGCGCGCGCGCGTTCGACCAGGCCTTCGTCGCGGTAGATGCCGATGCACGCCACCGCGGCCGCGCACGCCAGCGGATGGCCGGAGTAGGTCAGCCCGCCGGGGTAGGGGCGGGTCGCAAAGCTGTCGGCGATCGCGTCGCCCATGACCACGCCGCCGAGCGGGACGTAGCCGGAGTTGACGCCCTTGGCGAAGGTGATGAGATCCGGCGCCACGTCCCAGCGGTCGATCGCGAACCATTCGCCGCAGCGGCCGAAGCCGGTCATCACCTCGTCGGCGATCATCACGATGCCGTGCGCGTCGCACAGCGCGCGCACGCCCTGCAGGTAGCCGTCCGGCGGCACCAGGACGCCGTTGCCGCCGACCACCGGCTCGAGCAGGATCGCCGCGATGCCGCGCGGCCCCTCGACCATGACGGTGTCGGCCAGGTGCGCGAGCGCGCGCTCGCACTCCTCCTCGTCGCTGCGCGCATGGAAGGCCGAGCGGTACCGGTACGGGCCCCAGAACCGCGCGAAGCCCGGCGCGCCCGGCTCCGACGGCCAGCGCCGCGGGTCGCCGCTGGCGGTGATCGCACCCGCGGTCGCGCCGTGGTAGCTGCGGTAGGCGGTGAGCACCTTGTGGCGCCCGGTGTGCAGGCGCGCCATGCGGATCGCGTTCTCGACCGCCTCGGCGCCGCCGTTGGTGAAGAACACGCGGTCCAGCCCGGCCGGCGCGACCTCGGCGACCAGCCGCGCGGCCTCGCTGGTGGCGGCGTTGGCGTGGTAGGGCGCGATCGTGCACAGCGTGTCCGCCTGCGCCTTGATTGCGGCGACGAGCTTCGGATGCTGGTGGCCGACATTGACGTTGACCAGCTGGCTGGAGAAGTCGAGCCAGCGCCGGCCGTCTTCGTCGCGGAACCACGCGCCCTGCGCGCCGGTGACCACCAGCGGGTCGAACGTCGCGTGCGCCGACCACGAATGCAGCACGTGCCTGCGGTCGTCGCGGCGCGCGGCCGTGGGCGACGCGGCGTCGCGGTCGCCGGTCCTCGCGTCTTCGATGCCCGCCTCGCGCATCGGGTCGCCCGGGGCGTGCGGCATGCGCGTCGGGCCTAGGGGATGAAGGTCTGCGCGGGATCGTCGAAGGACTTGAACTCCAGCGCGTTGCCCGACGGATCGAACAGGAACATCGTCACGTGCTGCCCCGGCTTGCCCTTCAGGCGCAGGTGCGGCGCTTCGTGGAACTCGACGCCGGCCGCCGTCAGTCGCCTGGCCAGTGTTTCCCAGGCCTCGCGGTCGAGGTTCATCCCGAAGTGCGGGATCGGCACCGCCTCGCCGTCGAAGCGCCCGCTGTGCAGCGGCGCGCCGTCGCCGCCGATGTGCGCGACCAGGTGGTGGCCGAAGAAGTCGAAATCCTGGTAGGAGACGTCGCTGCGGCCCTGCGGGCAGCCGATTACGTCGCCGTAGAATCGGCGCGCCTCGTCGAGGTCGCGTACCGGGAAGGCGAGGTGGAACTGCGTCGCCGTGCTCATGATGGCGTGCTCACGACAACGCGCCGCGGCGCGGAACGCAGGCGTCGAAGATGTTCTCCCAGAACCGGTTCCACGCGGTGATGCTGCGCGCGTAGCCGTGGGCCAGCTCGGACAGCACGCGCGGGTCCTCCTGCAGGTAATCGTCGATCGCGCGGCGGGTCAGCTCGCCGTGGACGATGTCCTCCTCGCCGGTGTGGATCGTCCAGAATTCCCAGTCGACGTCGCCGGCGCGCTCGCGCAGGTAGGGATGCGCGCGCATGTGCTCGAACATCACCGACAGGTAGGTCTGGCACAGGCATTCGCCGCCCATCCCGCGCAGGCCCACGCCGAAGGCCGGGCCGCGGCGCCGCAGGTCGTCGGTCAGGCCGCCCAGCACGTCGCGGTTCGCCGCCAGGCGCTGCTCGCGTTGCCCCGCCCCCACGCCGATGCTGGCCAGGAAGCGGTCATAGACCTCGGGATGCGCGCGCGAGGCGTCGCCTTCGCCCAGCTCCTCGGCAAGGATCTGGCCGAGCAGGCTGCGCAGGCCGCCGAAAGGCAGCTTGGCCACCAGCAATGCGAGGTCGCTGATGTAGTCGATGGTGAAGAAGCGGTACTGCGTGCAGAAGCGCCGCAGCGCTTCCACCGGCAACTGCGGCAGCACCCGCATCTTGTGGTCGGCGAGCGCTTCGGTCGCCGCCTTCGCGGCGTCGGCGAATCGCCAGAAGGAGTCGCGGTCCCATGTCTCGGGCTGCGTCGCGAGCGAGGGAACCACGGGCGCGGCCGTGTCTTGGAGGTTGTTCTGCAGGGGCATCGCATCCGATCCGGGGGGAGGCCGCGGCGCAACTGCAGGCCGCGGCGGAGCGGCGGGGAAGCATCCATGCGTGGGCGGCGAGCATAACCTTGCGCGTGCACGCCGCGTTTCACGCCTCGTTCACCACGACGGCACGCAAGGCGGGGCATCGCGCGCCCGGCGCTCCACTGCATTCAGCGCAGTCTCCGCGGCTGCCGCGCATTCATCTCCGGCGCATCGCGGCCTGCACGCCGGCCGCGCGCGACGTGGCGATAATCGCGGCAGGCACGAGCCAACGGGCATCGATCGATGACAGCGCCGCGCGCCGCGACCGGCCAACCCTGCGTGAACCTGCTCTGGACCGGCGGCTGGGATTCGACGTTCCGGCTGCTGCAGTTGCTGCTGCTGCACCGGCTGCCGGTGGTCCCGTACTACCTCGAGGATCCCACGCGTGCGTCGACGCGGATCGAGCGCGAGGTCATCGCGCGCATCGGCGACCGGCTGCGCGACGCGCATCCGCACGTGCGCGGACTGCTGTGGCCGCTGCGCGTGGCCGCGGTGGCCGACATCCCGGTGGACCGGGAGATCGACGACGCGCTGCGCGAGATCCGCGCGCGGGTTTACATCGGCAGCCAGTACGCGTGGCTGCCGGCGTTCTGCCGGCGCGAGGGCATCGACGACATGGAGATCGGCGTGCACGTGGACGACAAGGTGCAGGCGCTGGTGCGCCCGTACGCGATGGCGTTCGAGCATGCCGGCGGCTTTCGCAGCGTGCGCGTGGACCCCGCGTACGCGGACACCCCCGAGTCCAGGCTGTTCCGGGACTTCAGCTTCCCGCTGTTCCACATCGACAAGGTCGGCATGGGCCGGGAGGCGCAGGCCCACGGTTGGGGCGAGGTGATGGACATGACCTGGTTCTGCCACGCGCCGGTGCGCGGCGCGCCGTGCGGGATCTGCGCGCCCTGCGTCTACACCATCGAGGAAGGGCTGGCGCACCGCGTCCCGGCGCCGAGGCGCGCGCTGTCGTACGTCTATCGCCACCTGGCCCTGCCGTTGAAGGCCCCGCTGCGCCGGGTACGCGCGTCGCTGCGCGGCGCCGGCGCGCACGCCGGCCGCTGACGCGGCCTCAGGCCGCGTCGACGACGGTCGCGCGCAGCGGGTTGCGCCACTGCGCCAGCAGCTCGGCCTCGCGCGCGTTGGCCTTGTGCAGGTGCGCTTCCTTGACGTGGCCGTAGCCGCGGATGTGCTCGGGGATCGACGCGATCTCGGCGGCGAGGCCGGCGTTGCCGGCGTCGAGCGCGTCGAGCAGGCCGGCGATCGTGGCTTCGTACGCGTCGATCAGGCGACGCTCGGTCTTCCGCTCGGCGGTATACCCGAACACGTCCAGCGGGCCGCCGCGCAGGCGGCGCAGCTTCGCCAGCAGCTTGAACGCGGTGAACACCCACGCGCCGTATTCCTGCTTCAGCAGCTCGCCCTTGGCGTTGCGCCGGGCCAGCAGCGGCGGCGCGAGGTGGAAGCGCAGCCCGCGCCGGATCTTCCCGAAGTCGCCGTCGAACTGCTGCTCGAGCTTCCTGCGGAAATCGCCGCTGGTGTACAGCCGCGCGACCTCGTACTCGTCCTTGTAGGCCATCAGCTTGAAGAAGTAGCGCGCGACCGCTTCCGACAGGTCGGTCGAGCCGGGCGCGCGCGCCTGCTCGGCCGCGCGCACGCGGGCGACGAAGTCGCCGTAGCGGCGCGCGTAGGCGGCGTCCTGGTAGTCGGCGAGGAACGCGGTGCGGCGCGCGACCAGCTCGTCGAGCGAGCGCGACAGGCGCGCGTCGTCGAGCGGCAGGAAGGCGACGTTGTCGCCGCCGTGCGCCGGCACGTGGCGCAACTCGTCCTCGGCGCGCGCGGCGCGCGGCGCGGACGTCGCGCCCCATTCGGTGCTCTCCCATTCGCCCGGCGGCAGCGCCTGAAGGTCGCGCGGCGTGCTTTCGGCGGCGGTGGGCGCGTTGCGCACCAGGCCTGCGGCCTCGAACACCGCGTCCGGGTCGATCGCGGCCAGCCGGCCCCAAGCGAACGCGGTCTTGTTCATCTCCACCGCGGCGCCGTTCAACTCCACCGCGCGCATCAGCGACTCAAACGACAGCGGCACGAGGCCCTGCTGCCAAGCATGGCCGAGCATGAACAGGTTGGTGGCGATCGCGTCGCCCATCAGCGCCGTCGCCACGCGGGTGGCGTCGAAGCGCAGCGGCTCGCCGCCGTCGAGCGCGTGGCGCACCGCGGCGACGATCTCCGCCGCCGGGAACTGCAGGTCCGGCCGGGTGGTGAAGCTGCCCGGCATCGCCTCGTAGGTGTTGAGCACCACGCGCGTGCGGCCGGCGCGGATCTTCGACAGCGTCCAGTAGTCGTTGACCACCACCATGTCGCAGCCGAGCACGAGGTCCGCCTCGCCGGCGGCGATGCGCACGGCGTGGATGTCGTCGGGCGACTTCGCGATGCGGATGTGGGTGGTGACCGCGCCGCCCTTCTGCGCCAGCCCGGTCTGGTCGAGCACGGTCGAGCCGCGGCCCTCCAGGTGCCCGGCCATGCCCAGCAGCGCGCCGATCGTCACCACGCCGGTGCCGCCGACGCCGGTGATCAGGATGTTCCAGGGCTGCGCCAGGTCGGAGGCGATCGCCGGCATCGGCAGGTTCGCAAGGCGCTCGGCGGCGTCGGCCTTGCGGCCCTTGCGCGGCGCGGCGCCGTGCACGGTGACGAAGCTCGGGCAGAAGCCCTCGACGCAGCTGTAGTCCTTGTTGCAGTTGCTCTGGTCGATCTCGCGCTTGCGGCCGAACTCGGTGTCCTTCGGCAGCACGCTCACGCAGAACGACTTCCGGCCGCAGTCGCCGCAGCCTTCGCACACCAGGGTGTTGACGAACACGCGCTTGGGCGGGTCGGGCATCTTGCCGCGCTTGCGGCGGCGGCGCTTCTCGGTGGCGCAGGTCTGGTCGTAGACCAGCACGCTCACGCCCTTGACCTCGCGCAGGCGCTTCTGCACGGCGTCGAGTTCGCGGCGGTCGAGGAACTCGACGCCGGCCGGGAAGATCGAGCGGTCGCTCCACTTGCCGATGTCGTCGGACAGCACCACGATCGCCTGCACGCCCTCGGCGCGGACCTGGTGCGCGATCTGCGGCACGCTGAGCTGGCCGTCGACCGGCTGGCCGCCGGTCATCGCCACCGCGTCGTTGTAGAGGATCTTGTAGGTGATGTTGACGCCGGTCGCGACCGACTGCCGGATCGCCAGCGTGCCGGAGTGGAAGTAGGTGCCGTCGCCGAGGTTCTGGAAGACATGCTCGGTCGCGGTGAACGGCGCCTGCCCCGACCAGGTCACGCCTTCGCCGCCCATGTGGGTGAAGGTGTCGGTGTCGCGGTCCATCCACGTGACCATGTAGTGGCAGCCGATGCCGGCCATGCCGCGCGAGCCTTCCGGCACCACGGTGGAGGTGTTGTGCGGGCAGCCGGAGCAATAGTGCGGCACGCGCGGGAACTGCGCGCGCGGCAGCGCCAGCGCGCCTTCCTTGGCGTCCATCCACTGCAGCACGTCGGCGATCCGCTGCGACTCGCCCGCTTCCATCGCGATGGCGCCGCCGGCGACGCCCTTCTGGATGCGGCGCGCGATCACGCCGGCGATGCGCGCCGGGGTCAGCTCGTTGGTGCTGGGCAGGATCCATTCGCCGGATTCGTCGTACTTGCCGACGATGGACGGGCGTTCGCCTTCGAAGTTGTAGAACAGCTCCTTCATCTGGCCTTCGATGAAGCCGTGCTTCTCCTCGACGACCAGGATGTCGGCCAGCCCCTGCGCGAAGGCGCGGATGCCGATCGGCTCCAGCGGCCAGGTCATGCCGACCTTGTAGACGCGGATGCCCAGGCGCGCGCAGGCGACGGCGTCCAGGCCCAGGTATTCGAGCGCCTGCAGCACGTCCAGGTACGACTTGCCGGTGGTGACGATGCCCAGCCGCGCGTCTGGTGAATCGATCACCACGCGGTCGATGCGGTTGGCGCGCGCGAACGCCTGCGCGGCCTTCACCGCGTAGCGGTGCAGGCGCATCTCCTGGTCCAGCGGCGGGTCGGGCCAGCGGATGTTGAGCCCGCCCGGCGGCATCCCGAAGTCCTCCGGCATCGCGATCTGCAGCGCGAACGGGTCGACGTCGACCGAGGCCGACGACTCCACCGTCTCGGCGATCGTCTTGAAGCCCACCCAGCGCCCGGTGTAGCGGCTCATCGCCCAGCCGAGCAGGCCCATCTCGAGGATGTCCTGCACCCCGGCCGGGTTGAGCACCGGCATCATCGCGCTGACGAACTCGTGCTCGGAGCCGTGCGGCAGCGTCGAGCTGCGGCAGGCGTGGTCGTCGGCCGCCAGCGCGAGCACGCCGCCGAGCCGCGAGGTGCCGGCCGCGTTGGCGTGCTTGAACACGTCGCCGCAGCGGTCCACGCCCGGGCCCTTGCCGTACCACATGCCGAACACGCCATCGACGGTCGCGCCCGGGAACAGGTTGGCCTGCTGCGTGCCCCAGACCATGGTCGCGCCGAGGTCCTCGTTGAGGCCGGGCGTGAACTTCACGCCGGCCGCTTCCAGGTGCTTCTTCGCCCGCCACAGCTCCAGGTCGAAGCCGCCCAGCGGCGAGCCACGGTAGCCGCTGACGAAGCCGCCGGTGTTCAGGCCCGCCGCCTGGTCGCGCAGGCGCTGCATCAGCGGCAGCCGCACCAGCGCCTGCACGCCCGAGAGGTAGATGCGCCCACGGGTGCGGGTGAACTTGTCCTCCAGCGTGTAGTCGGGATCGACCACGCCGCGGGTCAGGCCGGTGCCGGCGGAGGCGGGGGAGGAGAGTTCGGCGGTGCTGGTCATGGCGGCGGGTTCGTCTGGCGGCGAGCTGCGCTCGCGGGCTGGGCCGAGGCGGGCCGGGCGGGCAGGGTGCCGCCCCGCGAAAAAGGCGCGGGATTGTAGCAGCGGGGTGGGTTGCGGCCGCCGCGCGGCGTTGTCGCGGGCTTAACGGAAGGCGGCGGACAGTGCCCGCTCGGCGCCCGCAGCCGCGGGCGCGGCGGCCGGGGGACGGCCATGCCGGGGACGCAGCGCGAGGACCGGGGTGCGTGGGCGCGTCGCCACAACCACGCGCTGGTCGCGCTCGCGCGCGAGGTCTGGCACGACGGCTGCACGCTCGACGGCGCGCTGGGGCTGATCTGCGAGACCGCCGCCGCCACCCTGGAGGTCGAGCGCGTCAACGTCTGGCGCGTGCATCCGCGCCAGCAGGTGCTGCGCTGCGTGCACGCCTACGAGCGCGACAGCCGCCGCCACAACCCGCCCGGCTACGACGTCGCCTTCGACGCGGGCGTGGACTACGTGCGCGCGCTCGACGAGGTGCGGGTGTTCCAGGCCGTCGACGTCGCCCGCGACGCGGTGCTGTCGGCCTCGTGGGCGGCGCTGGGCGAGTACCTGCAGCGCCACGGCGTCCAGTCGCTGCTCGACGCGCCGGTGCGCACCGCCGGCGAGCTGCTGGGCGTGGTCTGCCACGAGCAGGTCGGCCGGGCGCGGCTGTGGAGGCCGGAGGACGAGGCGTTCGCGGCCAGCATCGGCGACTTCGCGGCGATGGCGATCGAGATCGACCGCCGCCGCGCGGCCGAGCGCCGGCTGCTGCACCTGCAGCGGCACGACCCGCAGACCGAGCTGCCCAACCGCGACCACCTGCTCGAAGTGGCGCACACCGCGCTGCGGCCGGCGCAGGGCCGCGCCGACGGCATCGCCGCGATCCATCTCAAGGTGGAGGAGACGCCGCACGACGCGCGCGACGACGGCGTCATCCTCGGCGCGGTGGCCGAGCGCCTGCGCGACGCGCTCGGCGACAGCGCCTCGCTGGCGCGCGTGCGCAGCGACGGCTTCGCGCTGCTGCCGCACCGCCAGCTGCGCGAGGCCGAGGCGCTCGACCTCGCCGAGCGCTGCATCGAGCTGGCGCGCGAGGGCGCGGCCGACGCCGGCACCGGCCACGTGGTGATCTCGGCGGGCATCGCGTTCTCGCGCGACCTCGCCACGCCCACCGCCGACGCGCTGCTGGGCAACGCCGAGCTCGCCAGCCAGCGCGCGCGCAGCGGCGGGCGCGACCGCTGCGCGGTGTTCGACGTCGCGCACCACCGCGGCCTGCTGGCGCGGATCGACCTGGAGCAGGCACTGCGCGAGGCGCTCGACGGCGACGGCTTCGAGGTGCACTACCAGCCGGAAGTCGACCTGGTCGACGGGCAGTGCCGCGCCGCCGAGGCGCTGCTGCGCTGGCGCGGCGGCGACGGACGGCTGCGCCCGGCGCAGGAATTCATGGAGGTCGCCGAAGGCTCCGGGCTGGTGGTGGCCCTGGGCCGCAGGGTGCTGGAGCGGGCCTGCGCGGCCGCCGGCCGCTGGCCGGCGCGCGAGGGCGCCGCGCCGCTGCTGCGGGTCAACGTCTCGGCGCGGCAGTTCGAGCAGGCCCGCCTGCACGAGGACGTCGCCAACGCGCTGGCCGCGTCCGGGCTGGCGCCGTCGCGGCTGTGCCTGGAGCTGACCGAGACCGCGCTGCTGCGCGACCCCGCCGCCGCGGCCGCGGGCCTGGCGCGGCTGCGCGCGCTGGGGGTGGGGATCGCGCTGGACGACTTCGGCACCGGCTATTCGTCGCTGTCCTACCTCAAGCACCTGCCGATCGATGCGATCAAGCTCGACCGCGGCTTCGTCGCCGGCCTCCCCGAGGACCGCCACGACCTGGCGATCGTGCGCGCGGTGGCCGGGCTGGCGCGCGACATCGGCCTGGACGTGGTGGCCGAGGGCGTGGAGACGCAGGCGCAGGCGGCGGCGCTGCGCGAGTGCGGGATCCGCCGCGCGCAGGGCTACCTGTTCGCGCCGGCGCTGGCGGACGCGGCGCTGCTCGATTACCTCGCGCCGCACGCGGCCGCCTAGCGCCGTCGTCCCCGCTTGCCGGGAAGGACGAAGACTCCCGTCCGCCCACCATGACCTTTGGCCCGGACCGCGCCGGCGCCCCTGCGGCTACCATGCGCGGCGGGGAAGGGGTTGCCCCGCCATCCAGAAGTCCGCAATGAACCGATCGTTCCTGCGCAACGCCTGCGCATTCGTGTTGTCGCTCCCGTTCCTGCTTCCGCCCGCGCTGCACGCGCAGTCGCTGCCCAAGCCCAGGGAGTTCTATTTCGACGCCGACGCGAGCACCACCCGGCCGGTGGTGCTGGTCGAAGGCACCGACGAGGCCACCCAGCAGAAGCTCGCCAGGGCGATGCGCGGCAAGGGTCGCGACGCCGACCTGGCCACCGGCCAGCTCGCGCACATCGCCTACGCCAGCGGCCGCGCCGACACCGGCGACATGCTCTACGCGCGCGTGCTCGCGCGCATCGACGAGAACAACAGCCTGCGCCGCCCGCTGCTGTGGAACCGCGGCTGGGACCAGTACCGCGCCGGCAACGCCGAAGGCGCGCTCGCGAGCTGGCGCGAGGCCGGCGCGCAGGCGCGCGGCAATCCGGGCTGGGCGCCGCCCGCGCTGGCGCTGGCGCTGTGGACGCTCGACCGCCGCGAGGAAGCGCTGCAGTGGTACGCCGCCGCGGTGCGCACCGAGCCGACCCAGTGGCGCGATCCGGCCAACCTGCCGACCCTGCTGTCAAACTGGCGCGAGGCCGAGCGCGCGAAGCTCGCCGAAGTCGCCGCCGCCTGGCAGGCCGCGCCGCCCGCCTGGCCCTGAGCGCCGTGTCCCTTCCTTGCAGGAGCGACGGAAGTCGCGATGCCTTTCGGCGGGATTCCCGGCTGTCGGTCGCGACTTCCGTCGCTCCTACAAAAGCCCCGGGCCGGCGCGGTTACTGCGAGGAAGCGTCCTCGACTGGCACGTTGTGCGCGCGCAGCCAGTCGCGCACCTGGTCGCGCTCGCGGCGCGCCTGCGCGTTGAGCATCGCGTCGCGGGTCATGAACAGGTAGCGCTGGAAGCTCACGCCCTGCGCGTTCTTCGCGCCCGGGGCGGCGCCGGCCTCGAGCAGCTTCAGCACCCAGTCCATCTGGTTGATCTTGGCGGCCACGTGCAGCGCGGTGTTGCGCTGGCGGTCCTCGGCATCGACCTGCGCGCCGGCGGCGAGCAGGCGCGCGGCGTTGTCGCCGCGCTCGGACATCAGCGCCGCCATCAGCGGCGTGGCGCGGGTGACGGTATTGGGCGTGTCGGGGCTGGCACCGCGCGCGAGCAGCGTCTCCAGCCAGTAGGGGGTGTCGGCCTGCGCGGCCAGGTGCACGGCGGTCATGCCGTCGTCGTCGCCCTGCGCGGGGTCGGCGCCGGCGGCGAGCAGCGCCTCGAAGCCGGTGCGGCTTTGCTGCAGCATCGCCCACTCGAGCATCGTCGTGCCGTCGGCGCCGTGCGCGTTGGGATTGGCGCCGCCGGCGACCAGCTCGCGCACGCGCGCGGCGTCGCCGGACTTGGCGGCCTGCGCGAGCTGCGCGGCGACGGGATCGCTGAAGGTCTGCTGGGTCATCGTGGATTCCTGCTGGGCGCATGCGCAGCACGCGAAGAGCATAAGCGAGGACAGCGCGAGCCCGCGCGCGGCGCGGCGCGATGCGCGGGCGGCGAAGGGAGCGGCGCTGGAGGCGGTGTCAGGCATGGGTCGGGCCATCCTAGGGCATCGCATCGGCCGCGGCCGTGACGCGGCGTGCGCGCCGCGCGCCGACGAAACCGAAACGCCGCCAGTGGCTGGCGGCGTCGGGTCCCGGGGCAGGGCGGCCGCCGCTGGCGGCCGTGCGGACGTGGTGGGCGATCACCAGTTCCAGGGCATCGCCTTGTTGATCTTGTCGCCGACCCAGGCGGCGCCGTCGGCGATCGCCTTGCCGCCGGCGACCACGCCGTCCTTCACCGCGACCGCGCCGTCGACGATCTTGCCGCCGACCCACTGCGCGCCTTCGACGGTCTTCCCGCCGAGCCACTGCGCGCCGTCGACGGCCTTGTCGGTCACCCACTGCGCGCCGTCGCCGAGCTTGTCCATCGCCCATTCGGCGCCGTCGCCGAGCTTGTCCAGGCCCCATTCGATGCCGTTGCCGGCGGCGTCGGCCCAGTCGCTGACCTTGGCGCCGGCGCCCTCGACGAAGCCGGCGACCGCGTTGGCGGGCGCCTGCAGGCCGGTGAGGTCGCCGAGGTCGCGGATCACGCTGCCGCCGAAGTCGGCGACGTTCTGCACGCCGTCGCCCGCGAGGCTGACCGCGCCGGAGGCGGCGTCGCCGACGATGTCCAGGCCACCGTCGACCACGTCGGCGGCGATGCTCACGGTGCCCTCGACGTAGTCGCCGTTGGCGTAGTCGGTGGACACCACGTCCTTGATCTGGCCGGCGGTGTCCTTGACCACGTTGACGGTGTCGCCGACGAAGCCGGTGACCGCGTCGATCGCGCTGCCCAGGGTGTTGAAGTTGAGCTCGCCGAAGTTCTGCAGCGTCTCCAGCGCCAGGCCCGCGGCGGTGCCGTCGAGCGGGCGCGCCGGCTCGTACGGCGTGTTCTGCTTGAGCGCCTCGACGTAGGTGGTGCCGTCGCCGCTGCCGCCGTGCGCGCCGATGATCGGCGTGGTGCCGGCGGGGGCCTGGATGCGCAGTTCGTGGCCGACCGCGTTGGGCGGCGACAGCGGCGGCGCGAACGGGATCGGCAGCACGGGAGCGTCCTGCTGGGCCAGCGTCAGCGGGTCGCCGTTGACGACGTATCGGCGCACCTGGCCGCTGTCGGCGACCTGGTCGCGCGCGGCGTTGGGGTTCAGGCCCAGGTTGCGCAGGGTCTCGTTGCTCAGGCCGGCGGCGTTGAAGGTCACCGCCGAGGCGTCGACCGAGAGCGCCGCGGCCGAGGCCAGGCCGCCGCCCAACGAGTGGCCGGTGAACGCCACGTTGCCGTCGCCGAAGGCGACCTCGGCTTCCTTGGCCAGCGCGATCGCCTGGTTGTACTGCTTCGTGTCCATGCCGAAGGCCTGGGTGGCGTCGGCCTTGATGTCGCCCATTTCCTTCGGGTTGGTGCCGGCGTAGGCGACGACGTACTGGCCCTGCGCGTTCTGGTAGATCGCGGCGCGGAAGCCGGTCGACTTGTCCTCCAGCGAGGCCGGGTCGATCGCGATCTCGTTGCCGTTGGCGTCGACCAGGTGGTCGCCTTCGGGCTGCAGGCGGGTCCAGCCGGCGGCGGCGAGGTCCTTCGCCGACTGGGTGCCGGTGGTGCCGTCGGGGCCGCTGACGTCGTAGGCGTCGTTGGCCATCTCCGCCAGCTGCAGGTCGAGGTCGCGCTGCGGCGAGGTGCCGGCGACGCCGTCGCTGAAGCTGCCGTTGCCGATCGGCAGCGGCTGGCGGGACGCCGGGCTGGACGCGGCGTGCAGGGCGGCCGCGCTGGTGGCCGACGTCGGGATGAAGTCCGGGCTCAGTCGGGTCTCGAAGGTCATCGGTCGCGTGCCTGCGCGTGGGTAGGCCGGTAGTGGGCCACCGCGCGGCGGGCGGTCGACAGCTGGGACGTACCCTAGGGTATGTCGGCCGCAGCGCACTTCCGGGTTATCGTCGGGGCCGGAACACGGGGGATCGATGCGATGAAGCCGCGAACGAGCCTGGCCGCGTTGCTGCTGGCCGCCATCTTCGCCTGCGGGGCGCAGGAGCCGCCGCAGGCGCTGTCCGGGCAGGAAACCGCGACGCTCCGGGAGGCGGGGCTCGCGCCCGCCGACCCGGGCGACGGCGCCATGTCCGCCGACGATGCGGCGCGGCTGCAGGCCGCGCAGGCCGCCGGCGAGCGCTACCACGCCCGGGTCGCGGCCGAACTCGCAGCCACCGGCAAGCCGCGGGAACTGGCGTTCGCGGCGACCTTGCTGCAGCTCGCCGGCGACGCGCCGGTCGAACCACCGGCGCCCGGCGACGACACGCCCTCGCAGCCGGCTTCGCGCGATCCCCGCATCGCGCAATGGCGCCAGCTGGCCTCGGCGCGCGCCGGCAGCGACGTGCTCGCCAACGTGCTGTTGATGCAGGGCGATACGGCCGCCGACGCGGCGACCCGCCGCGAGGCCGCCGCGCGCTGGGCGCGGCTGGAGCCGGACAACCTCGCCCCGGTGGTGTTCGCGATGCAGCGGCCGGCCGGCTGGCTGCCGCAGGCCGGCGCCTACGCGCGCTTCGATACGCACTATTACGAACTGGCGCGCTGGATGATCGCGGCGCTGCGCGATCGCCCCCTGCGGCCGGACGAGAGCGCGGCCTTGGGCGTGGATTCGCTGCCGGAGGATGCCGTGGCGGTGGCGGTGGTCGGCATCCTGGCCGGCGTGGCGATGCCGGTGAACCTGCTGCAGTCGAAGGAATGCCTGCGGGACGAGGAACTCGCCGCCACGCCGACGCGACGCATGGATTGCCGGCATGTCGCCCGCCTGCTGGTGGAGGCGTCCGACACCAGCCTGGCGGAATCGATCGGCCTGGCGCTGCTGCGGGCGACCGCGGTGACGCCCGCGGAGGTGCTCGACGCCGACCTGCGCCAGCGCCGCAAGGACTGGCAGATGCTGGAGTGGGGACGGCTCGCGCGGGAGCAGGACGACATGGGGACCGCGCAGTTCGCGTCCCTGCTGCGCGATCCGGCGATCGCCAACGAGCAGGAACTCATCGCCCGCGTGCTGGCCGACGCCGGCGTGCCGCCGGACCCGGCCGAAGGCTGGCGGGCGCCCTGGGAACAGGGGCGACAGCCCGCCGCCCAGCGCTGAGCGCCCCGCTCGCGGCCCCGCGGGGCGCGGTGTACCCTCGCCAATCCTTTCGTCGAGCCGGAGGAAGCATGAAGACAGTGCTGGTGGCCAGTTCCAAGGGCGGTGTCGGCAAGACCACGATCGCGACCCACCTCGCCGCGCAGTCGGCGCTGGCGGGCCAGCGCACGGTGCTGGTCGACGCCGACCCGCAGGGCTCCTCGACCCGCTGGGCCGAGCGCCGCGCGGGACTGGACAGCGCCGTGCTTCCCATCGACGGCACCCGCAAGGGCTGGCAGAAGGCGGTGCCCGAGGACGCGCAGCGCGTAGTCATCGACGCGCCCGCCGGGGCGATGGCCGGCGACCTGGGCGAGTTCCTCGCCGAGGCCGACGCGGTGGTCGTGCCGGTGCTGCCGTCCTCGCTCGACATCGACGCCAGCGTCGGCTTCCTCAACACCCTGGCCAAGCACCCGCGCGTGCGCCGCGGCCAGCTGCGCGTGGGCCTGGTCGGCAACAAGCTCAAGCCCTGGACCAACGCCTCGCAGCAGGCGCTGGACCTGCTCGCGCAGTGGCCCTACCCGGTGGTCGCGCAGCTGCGCGACAGCCAGGCCTACGTGGTGCTGGTGGGGCTGGGCAAGAGCCTGTTCGACTACCATTCGGCGCAGGTGCGCGACCACCAGGACGACTGGCAGCCGCTGTTGAAGTGGGCGAGGAAGTGAGGCCGGCAGCCGGGAACGGGGCATCGGGAATGCAAGCGCCGACGGCGCCCGTCCCGCCCTTCACGGCCTGACCTCGGCGTCGTTCGTCTACTGGTCCTCGGCCCGCGCAAGTCCTTGACTCACCGGTTCCCCATTCCTGATTCCCCACTCCCGGCCCTTCGATGCGCGAACTGATCCTCCTGCGCCACGCCCACGCCGAATCCTCGGCGGCCGGGCAGCCCGACCTCGACCGGCCGCTGTCGGCCGAAGGCAACGCCGAGGCCGAGGCCGCCGGGCACTGGCTGCGCGAGCGCGGGCTGGTGCCCGACCTGGCGCTGTGCTCGCCGTCGCGGCGCACGCGCGAGACGCTGGAGGCGGTGCTGGCGCAGGTCGGCTACGTCGACCAGCGGCTGGAGGAGGAGATCTACGAGGCCTCGCCCGGCACCCTGGCGGCGGTGGTCGACCGCCATCGCGACGTCGAGCGGCTGCTGCTGGTCGGCCACAACCCCGGCCTGGAGCGGCTGGCCGCGCTGATGCACAGCGGCCAGTCCGGCGACTACCGCGGCATGCCGCCGGCGGGCATCGCGGTGCTGGCCATGCCGAAGGACGCCTCGATCGAGCCGGGCATCGCGACCCTCTCCGCGTTCTGGTGGCCATGACCCCACGCGGCGCCCTCGCGGCGTGGGTGGCTTGCCTGGTCGTCGCATTCTCGTTCGCCACCGCGCGCGCGGCGGAGATCGATCCGGCCGCCTCCGGCATCGGCTTCACCCTCAAGACCCGCTGGGGCAAGACGCTGGTGGGGCATTTCCCGCGCTACCAGGGCGAGATCGCCAGCCTGCCCGACGGTCGCCACCAGGTGCGGCTGCGACTGTCGGCGCGCGACGTCGAGATCGAGGACAGCCCCACCTACACCCGGCTCACCCGCGGCGAGGGCTTCTTCGACGCCGAGCGCTTCCCGCTGGTGGAATTCGTCTCCGACCCTTACCCGCCGCAGCTGGTCCGCGACGGCGGCCGGCTCGGCGGCGTGCTGCGCATCCGCGGCGTGCAGCGGCGCGAGGTGTTCGAGATCAGCCCGGCGGTGTGCCAGCGCCCGGCGGTGGAGTGCGACGTCGTCGCCGAGGGCAGCATCGACCGCAACGACTATGGCGTCGACCGCTGGGGCTTCGCGCTGTCGAGCCGGGTGGTGTTCTCGCTGCGCGTGCGCACGCTGCCCGAGGGCGGCGGCGCTTGAACGCGCGCGTGCGCGCGCTGGCGCTGCTGTGGCTGCTGGCGCTGTCCACCGGCTGCACCAGCCTGTCGCCGCTGCAGCGCGAGCAGGCGCTGCGGATCGCCGGGCAGGCGCAGTCGACCGTCGACACCTGCGACGCCCCCGACGCCTGCGCCGACCCGTCGCCGCTGCACGCGCTGGGCACGCGCGCCTACGCGCAGAGCACGCCCGAAGCGCCGCGCCACTATGCGCTGTTGCTCGACTACGGCCAGGACGCGCTGCTGGCGCGGCTGAACCTGATCCGCAGCGCCAGCCACGACATCGACCTGCAGACCTACATCTTCGACGAGGACGACGCCGGCCACCTGGTGCTCGACGAGCTGCTGGACGCTGCGCGGCGCGGCGTGCGGGTGCGGGTGCTGATCGACCAGCTCTCCGCGCTGCGCCACGTCGACACGCTGGCGGCGCTGGCCGGGGCGCACCGCAACTTCGAGCTGCGCATCTACAACCCGGTGCTCGGGCGCGCGCACATCACCTACCCGATGTACGCCTTCGCCGCCGCCTGCTGCTGGCGGCGGCTGAACCAGCGCATGCACACCAAGCTGCTGCTGGTCGACGGCATCGTCGGCATCACCGGCGGGCGCAACTACCAGAACGACTACTACGACTGGGACGCGAGCTACAACTTCCGCGACCGCGACGTGCTGGTCGCCGGGCCGGTGACGCGCGAGATGGCGGACAACTTCGAGGCCTTCTGGACCGCGCGCCGCACGCGCCGGATCGCCGAGCTGGTCGACGTCGGCCACCGCATCCTGCGCGAGGGCGTGCCGCCGCTGCCCAGGCCCGACTTCGACCTGCCCGAGCGCGCGCGGCGCATGGCCCGCGACGCCGCCGACGACGCGCTGGTCGACGCGCGCCTGGTCTCGGCGGCGCTGCCGGTGGGGCAGGTGCAGTTCATCGCCGACCTGCCGCAGAAGCATCGCCGCTCCAGCGAGGCGCACGTGGCCGCGGCCAGCCACGGCCTGCGCGAGCTGATCGCATCGGCGCGCTCGGAGGTGCTGCTGCAGACGCCCTACCTGGTGCTGTCGCCGGCGGCGCAGGACCTGTTCCGCGAGCTGCACGCGCGCGACCCGCGCCCGCGCGTGCTGGTCTCGACCAACAGCCTGGCCGCGACCGACGCCTTCATCGCCTACGCGCTGTCGTACAAGTACAAGCGCCGCTACCTGCGCGACTTCGGCTTCGAGATCCACGAATTCAAGCCGTTCCCGCAGGACGCGCCGATCGACCCCGACGCCACCGGCGCGTTCGCGGTGCAGTGGCGGGCGGACGGCACGCCGGTGTTCACGCAGCAGCCGTCGCCGCCCGGCGAGCGGCGGCCGCTCGGCCGCGAGTACTCGGCGCTGCGCTGGTCGGGCTTCTCGGCCAACGAGCCTGTGCCGCTGCAGCGCGGCGGCGTGCGCTTCGGCCTGCACGCCAAGTCGCTGGTGGTGGACGAGCGCATCGGCGTGGTCGGCACCCACAACTTCGACCCGCGCGGCGACCGCTACAACACCGAGAGCGCGGTGGTGATCGAGGACCCCGCCTTCGCGAAGCAATTGGCCGACAGCATTCGCCGCGACATGGCGCCGGCCAACGCCTGGACCATCGCGCGCCGCGACAAGCCGCCGATCTTCTCCGGGCTCGAGTACTCGCTGGCGAAGGTGTCCGAGAAGCTGCCGATCTTCGACCTGTGGCCGGTGCGCTACGCGACCAGCTACGAGTTCGTCCCCGGCCCCGACTGCCCGCTGCCGCTGCCGCCTTCCGACCCGGGCTTCCGCAAGTGCTACACGCCGGTGGGCGACTTCCCGGAGGTGCGGCTGGGGCTCAAGAGCCTGCTGACGCGGATCTTCACCGCGTTCGGGGCGGGGCTGGCGCCGATCCTGTAGGCGCCCGCCGTCGGCGGCGGCGGGCAGGAGGTCATGGCCCGGGCTGCGCGACGCCCTCGTCGATTCGCCATTCGCGCAGGAGATGCCGGGGTCCGTTCCGGCGCGACGTCCCTCACGAGGTCCCGTTCCGGCGCGACTTCCCCCCACGAGCCGTCATTCCCGCGAAGGCGGGAATCCAGGGACGTTGGCTTTGGCAATCGCCACGGCAGGCGATTCCGCTGCGTGCACGGAAGTCGATCCGGCGGAGGAGGCGTCTGCCGCCCGGGCGGTACGTCCATGGATTCCCGCCTTCGCGGGAATGACGAGCAAGCTGGCGGGCCGCTGCCGGATGCCCCAGGTCCGGCCTCCGGCGCGTGCCCCGCCCCGGCCCCTCCTTCGGTTGGGTGACTTCCGGCCCATGGCAGGGTTGATTAGGTGTTGTAGTTTACCAACACACCAATTCACACCGGCCAGGAGTCCCCCGCCATGACCACCACGACCCGCCCCTCCGCCAAGTCCTTCCCGCGCGTCCCGCAGCCGGCCGTCGTGGCCGCCGCCCGTCCGGCCTACCACCAGTACCGCGCCCGCGATTTCGGCATCGGCTACGGTCGCAGCAGCGGCTATGCCAGCGGCAAGCGCTACGTCGACAACTGGGGCAACGCCCGCTTCCAGTGCGGTTGAACCGCGGCGCGGGGCGCCGCGCGGCGTCCGCGAACGACGGGAACGACCGGCCCGGCAGGCCGATGCCGCGCGCGATGCGCGTTGTCCCGGGCAGCCAGCGAGAAGCCATGCGGCGTGCGCGTGCGCGGCGGCCGGTTTGTTGACGGCCGCGCGTGCGCCGCCCTAGTCTTCCCAGTCTTTCCCTCCGCCCCTCCGGACCCGCCATGTCGATCTCCCTCACCATCGATCTCAACGATCGCGACCTCGAGCATTTCCACAAGGCGATGGAAGCCTCGCGCAAGGCCGCGGAAGGCAAGACGCCGGAGGAAGTGGTGGCATCGGCAGGCGCGCTGCTCGCCGACGCGCAGAAAGTGCACATCCCGGACTTCGTGCGCGAGCGCCTGCTGCAGCTCGACGACATGATCGCGATGGTCCGCGACGAGGGCTGGAACATGGAGGACGCCGACCGCCAGCGGGTGATGTCGGCGCTGGTCTATTTCGTCGATCCCAAGGACGTCATCCCCGACAGCGTCGAGGTGCTCGGCTTCCTCGACGACGCGATCATGATCGAGCTGTGCGTGCGCGAGCTGCGCCACGAGCTCGATGCCTATGACGACTTCTGCGAGTTCCGCGCGCACGAGGCCAACCGCCGCGGCGTCGAGCCGGCCAAGGTCGGCACGGCCGACTGGCTGGAAAGCCGCCGCGAGGAGCTGGTCGACCGCATGCACGCGCGCCGCGCCCGCGACGTCGGCATCGGCTACGGCAGCAGCAGCGGCTACGGCGCCAAGCGCACCTACACGCGCGCCTGGCGTCCCGGGATGTTCACCTTCAAGTGAGCCGCGCGCGCGTGCGCGCCGCCGCCACCGGCGGGCCGGCGTGACCTTCCGCCGGGCCACCACCGTCGACGAGCTCAACGCCTCCTCGCGCAACACCGCGATGGAGGCGCTGGGCATCGTGTTCACCGAGGTCGGCACCGACTACCTGCGCGGCACCATGCCGGTCGACGCGCGCACCCACCAGCCCTACGGCCTGCTGCACGGCGGCGCCTCGGTGCTGCTGGCCGAGACCCTGGGCAGCAGCGCCGGCAACCTGTGCGTCGGCGAGGACGCGATGGTGGTGGGCATCGAGATCAATGCCAACCATCTGGCCGGCGTGCGCGAAGGCGTCGTCACCGGCACCGCGCGCCCGCTGCACGTGGGCCGCAGCACCCAGGTCTGGGAAATCCGTATCGAGGACGACCGCGGCCGGCTGGCCTGCGTGTCGCGATTGACGCTGGCGGTGGTGCCCAGGCGCGATCGCTAAGGCGGATTCGCGCCGCTGCGTAGCAGCGGCCGTCGTGGGAGCCGCGTTCGTGGGAGCGGCTTCAGCCGCGAGCCCTTCGCGCGTGCGGCGGGCCGACAAGCTCGCGGCTGAAGCCGCTCCCACGAGGGCGCCGCAGCCGCGCGAAGGGTCGCGCGTGCGCCCGGATCCGCGGCCCACGCATTCGATTCCGCGCCGGCGGGATCCGGTAATCTTGCGCGGATGGATCCGCAGCCTTCCCCCGTCCCCACGGCGACACCCGCGCCGGAAGGCTCCCTCGTGCGCGCCTGGCGCTACGTCCTGCGCGTGCCGTTCCTGCTCTGGCACATCCTGGTCGACCTGCCGGTGGTGCTGCTGCTGATGCTGCCGCCGTGGGGCGCGGCGCGGTTCGGCGGTTCGCGCCTGGACCACCGCGCGGTGCGCGCCTGGTCGGCGGGGCTGCTGCGCGTGTTCGGCTTCCGCCTGCGGCGGATCGGCGCGCCGCTGCCGGCGGCGACGCTGTTCGTCGCCAACCACGTGAGCTGGGTCGACATCGTCACCCTGCACAGCCAGCGCATGATGGGCTTCGTCGCCAAGCGCGAGATCGCGGGCTGGCCGCTGGTCGGCTGGCTGGCGGCGCGCGGCGAGACGATCTTCCACCAGCGCGGCAGCCAGGAATCGCTCGGCGGCGTGCTGCAGGAAATGCTGGCGCGGCTGCGCTCGGGGCACTCGGTGGGCGTGTTCCCGGAGGGGCGCACGCGCGACGGCCGCGAGGTCGGGCCGTTCCACGCGCGCATCTTCCTGGCCGCGGTCGAGGCGGGCGCGCCCGTGCAGCCGGTGGCGCTGCGCTACGGCGAGGGCGGCAACGCGCAGACGATCGTGGCGTTCCGGCCGAAGGAGAGCTTCCTCGGCAACTTCCTGCGCCTGGTCGGCGAGCCGTCGCGGGTGCTCGAGGTGGTGTTCCTGGCGCCGATCGTCCCGGGCGAGGCCGGCGGCCGCCGCCGCATCGCCGAGCTGGCGCGCGAGCGCATCGTCGCGGCGATGGAGCACGGGCACGCGGGAACCGGAAGCGCGGGGTAGCGCGCGATGGCCGACGCCCCGGAACCCACGAACGGCGCGACGGGCCCCGACGCGGACGCGCCGCGACCGGCCACGCCGGGGTCGCGGCCGCTGCACGCGGCCGACTACCGGCCGCCACCCTGGCTGCGCAACCGCCACGTGCAGTCGATCCTCGCCGGCAGCCCGATGCGGCGCATGCGCGGCGCGTACGGGCTCGAGCGCATCGGCGCCGCCAGCAGCGGCCACATGATCGACGGCGGCGAGGGCGTGCGCCTGCACGGCCTGCACACCACGCTGCCCGGCATGCGCCCGCGCGGGCTGGCGCTGCTGCTGCACGGCTGGGAAGGCAGCACCGAGTCGAGCTACATGCGCATGACCGCGGTGCAGCTGCTGCGGCGCGGGTTCGACGTGTTCCGGCTCAACTTCCGCGACCACGGCGGCACCCACCACCTCAACGAGGCGCTGTTCCACTCCAACCGCATCGACGAGGTGGTGCACGCGGCCTGCGACATCGCGCGCCGGTTCCTGCCGCCGGGCACGCCGCTGGTCGCGGCCGGGCATTCGCTGGGCGGCAACTTCGTGCTGCGGCTGGCGCTGCGCGCGCCGTCGGCGGGCCTGCCGCTGGCGCGGGTCGCCTCGGTGTGCCCGGTGCTGGATCCGGCGCGCACCATGCTGCGGATGGAGCAGGGCACGCCGATGTACATGCGCTACTTCGAGAAGAAGTGGCGCGACTCGCTGCTGCGCAAGCGCCAGCTGTTCCCCGAGCGCCACGACTTCGACGACGCCACGCTGCGGCTGCACATGCGCGAGCTGACCGAGTGGCTGGTGCAGCGGCACACCGACTTCGGCACCCTGGACAACTACTTCGACGGCTATTCGATCGCCGGCGACCGGCTGCTGCCGCTGGCGGTGCCGACCGACATCCTGATGGCCGAGGACGACCCGGTGATCCCGATCGAGGACTTCCACGCGCTGGCGCTGCCGCAGCTGGCGCGGCTGGAGATCTCGCGCTGGGGCGGGCACTGCGGATTCCTGGAGAACGCGCGCCTGGACGGCTTCGGCGAGCGCTGGGTGGCCACCCGGCTGGCCGTGGCGGCGCCGGCGGACGGCTGAGCGGCGCCGGGCGGGCGCCGGTGCCCCGCTTCCGGGGACGGCGGCGGCGAATCGCTACAATTGCCGGTTCCGGCCGCAGGGCCCCATCGGCAAGACCCGCATTCCATGTACGACGAGATCCAGATCATCGACGCCCTGCGCCGCGGCGAGCGCGCCACCGCTCTGGAGATGGCCCGCGCCGCCACCGCCGACCGGCCCGATGATCCGCAGGCGCACCGGGTGCTGGCGATCGCGCTGTCGATGTCGGGCCAGCCGGCGGCCGCGCATGCCGCGCTGGATCGGGCGATCGCGCTCGCCCCGGACGACGGCAGCCTGCACTACCAGCGGGCCGCGCTGCTGGTGTCGGAGAACCGCTCCGACGAAGCGCAGGCCGAGCTCGAGCGCAGCGTCGACGTCAATCCCAACGAGCTGCGCGCCTACGTCATGCAGGCGCAGCTGGCGCTCGCGCAGGGCAACCTCGACGAGGCCGAGCGGCAGGCGCGGATGGCCGCGCGCATCAACCCCGACCATCCCTGGCTGCTGACCATCCAGGGCATGGTGCTGCTGCACCGCCGGCAGCTGGCCGAGGCGCACCGGCTGATCGCGCGCGGCGCGCAGCTCGCGCCCGAGGACATCCAGGCCCGCTACGCGCTGGGCCTGTCGTTCATGGCCCAGGGCCACCTGGCCTTCGCCGAGCAGTCGTTCCGGCGCGTGGTGGAGAAGAACCCGTCCGCGTTCGGCGTGCGCCACATGCTCTCGGACGTGATCCGCCGCCAGGACCGCTACGCCGAGGCCGCCGAGGTGATCGAGCAGGGCTTGGCCGCGAACGAGGCGATCCCGGCGGACATGCTGCGCTACGCCGGCGAGCTGTGGCTGGTGGCCGGCAACCACGAGCGCGCGCTGCCGCTGCTGCGCCGCGCGGTGGCGGGCATGCCCGAGGACCGTGTCGCGCTGGACGCGCTGATCGAGGCGCTGCGCCGCAAGGGCGACACCGCCGAAGCGCGCCATACCATCGAGGCCGCGCTGGCGACCACGCCGCACATCGACGGGCTATGGTCGGCGCGGCTGTCGTTCGAGCCCGAAGGCGGCGACGTCGCCGGCATCGCGGCGCGCTGGGAGGCGGCGATCCCCGAGTCGGTGCATCCGCTGCACCTGCAGATGTGGCAGGCGATCCAGCGCGGCGACCGCGAGGCCTCGCGCGCGCTCGCCGAGCGCATCGTCGAGCGCGATCCCGGCCACGTCGCCGCGCAGTCGGAGATCGTCGAGCAGCTGTTCCACAGCGACGCCGCGGCCGCTGTCGCGCACATCCAGTCGCTGCTGCCGCGCATCCCCGACCCCGAGAACCGCCGCATGGTGCTCGGCTGGCTCGGCCGCGCGCAGGACCGCGCAGGCCAGTACGCCGACGCGGTGGAGACCTGGACCCAGCTGCAGGCGATCACCGGCCCGGCCGCCAGCCCGCTGCCGCCGGCGAGCGGCGACACCGCGACCTGGCCGCCGGCGGCCGACGCGGGGCAGCCGGGCCAGCGCCCGGTGTTCCTGTACGGCCCGCCCGGCTCGGGCGCCGAGCGCGTGGTGTCGACGCTGCTGCACAACCTCGGCCAGCGCATGGCGATCGACCGCACCACGCAGCGCCCGCCGCAGGACCCGCTGCAGTTCCCGCAGACCGCGCCGCGGCTGGCCGCGGGCGAGCTCGACGGCGCGATGCTGGTGTCGGCCTGGCGCGCCGCGCTGCCGGCGCGCGGCACGGATGCGAACGCGCCGATCGACTGGCTGACCTGGTGGGACAACGCGTTGCTGCGCGCCTTCCGCGAGTCGTTGCCGGACGCGCTGCTGCTGCTGGTGCTGTGCGATCCGCGCGACATGCTGCTCGACTGGCTGCAGCGCGACGCGTTCGTGCGCTACGACGCCGGCACGCCGGCGCGGATGGCGGCGTGGCTGGCGGGCGCGCTCGACCAGGTCGCGACGCTGGTCGAGGGCGACCTCATGCCCAACCGCGTGCTGCGCCTGGAGGACATCGCCGGCGACGCCGCGGCGATCGCGGTCGCGGTCGGCGAGGCGCTCGGCATCGAGCTGTCGCCCGCGCCGGCGCTCGGCCCCGGGCGGTTCGCGGCCGGCCACTGGCGCGACTACCGCGAGGTGCTGGCCGAGCCGTTCGCGCTGCTGGCGCCGGCGGCGCGGCGGCTGGGCTATCCGGAAACCTGACACGGCGAGGAGCACGCCATGCGCATCCACAGCAGCAGCTTCGAACCCCGCGGACCGATCCCGGCGGAATTCGCGCTCGGCGCGCCCGACGGCTTCGGCGGCAACCGCAACCCGCAGCTGGGCTGGGACGAGGTGCCCGGGGGCACGCGCTCGTTCGCGCTGCTGTGCATCGACGCCGACGCGCCGACCGATCCGTCGCTGGCGGGCAAGCCCGGCGTGCAGATCCCGGTCGCGCACCCGCGCGGCGACTTCGTGCACTGGGCGATGGCCGACATCCCGGCCGACGTGCGCGGGATCGCCGCCGGCAGCTGCAGCGACGGCGTCGACAAGGGCGGCAAGCGCGCGCCGCGCGGCCCCGGCGGCAGCCGCCAGGGCCTGAACGACTACACCGGCTGGTTCGCCGGCGACGCCGAGCTGGGCGGCGACTGGTTCGGCTACGACGGCCCGTATCCGCCGCCGAACGACCTGCGCGTGCACCGCTACTTCTTCCGCGTGTTCGCGCTCGACGTCGACCGGCTCGACCTGCCGGAGCGCTTCACCGCCGCCGACGTGTTCCGCGCCATGCACGGGCGCGTGCTGGCCGAAGCCGCGGTCCACGGCACCTATTCGCTCAACGGCGAAGCCGCCGCGGCGTGAGCGTGACGCGCGCGGCGATCGTCACCGGCGCCAGCCGCGGCATCGGCCGCGCGATCGCGCAGCGGCTGGCGCAGGACGGCACGCGGCTGGTGCTGGCGGCGCGCTCGGCCGACGCGCTGCGCGAGCTCGCCGCCTCGCTCCCGGCCGAGGCCGAGGCCTGCGCGCTCGACCTGCGCGAGGCCGGCGCCGCGCCGCGGCTGGTCGCGCTCGCGCTCGAGCGCTTCGGCCGCCTCGACGCGGTGGTCAACAACGCCGGCGCCACGCCGCGCGGCGATTTCCTCGGCTTCGACGACGACGCCTGGGCCGACGGCTTCGCGCTCAAGTTCTTCGGCGCGGTGCGGCTGTGCCGCGCGGCCTGGCCGGCGCTGGTGGACGCGCGCGGCGCGATCGTCAACGTCGCCGGCATCGGCGGGCGCACCGGCAACGCCGAGTTCGCCATCGGCGGCAGCGTCAACGCCGCGCTGCTCAACCTGACCAAGGCGCTCGCCGACCGCGGCGTGCGCGACGGCGTGCGCGTCAACGCGGTCAACCCGAGCTCGATCGCCACCGAACGCACGCAGGCGCGCATCGACCGGCTCGCCGCGGAGCAGGGCATCACCGGCGAAGAGGCGGCCGCGCAGCTCGCACGGCAGCTGCGCGTGGCGCGCTATGGCACCCCGCGGGAAGTGGCGGAGGTGGTCGCGTTCCTGCTCTCGGACGCGGCCGGCTACGTGCAGGGCGCGATCGTCGACGTCGACGGCGGGCAGACGCGGACGCTGTAGCCGGGGGCAGTGGACGCCTCCCGGCGCTCGCCCCGGTCAATGCGGATCGAATGCGGCCCGGAGCGCTGCCATCCCGCGTCATCCCGAGCCACGACATTCCTACCCATTGTCATCCCGAGCGCAGCGGGGGATCTGTCCCTGCGCTGGCTGCAGATGCGGCGGCTAAAGATCCCTCGCTGCGCTCGGGATGACAGTCGGATGCCGCGTGGCGCCGCTCAGCCGGCCGAGGCCGGCACCTGCAGCAACAGCGCCACGCCCAGCGCCACGCGGTACACCGCGAACGCGGTGAAGCGGTGGCTCTGGATGTAGCGCAGCAGCCATTTCACCGAGACGAACGCGGTGATGGCCGAGGCGAGGAAGGCGACCGCCAGCGCGGTCCAGTCCTCGTGCACGGCCTCGCCGCTGCGCAGCACGTCGAGCAGCTCGTAGGCGGTGGCCGCGAACATCGTCGGGATGCCGACCAGGAACGCGAACTCCGTCGCCGCGACCCGGCTGGTGGTGCCGAACAGCAGCGCGACGAAGATCGTCGCCGCCGAGCGCGAGGTGCCGGGGAACACGCCCGCGACCACCTGCGCGATGCCGACCAGCACCGCCACCGTCCAGCCGATCGAGGTGCGCTCGCCCAGCGCGCGGGCGCGGCGCGCGGCGAAGTACTCGGCCGCCACCATCCACGCGCCGCCGAGGATCAGCGCCCAGGCGATCGGCGCCACCCGGTCCGGCAGTTCGAAGCCGAGCTTCTTCACCGCCACGCCCAGCACGCAGGTCACCGCGAACGCGAGGCCGAGCTTGAAGGCGTAGTCGCGGGCCTGCGCCGGGTCGAGCGCGATGCCTGCAGGATCGTGCGCCGCCGGCGCGCGCCGGCCGAGGAAGCCCATCGCCAGGTCCCACAGCCGCTGCCGGTAGATCAGCGCGATGGCCAGGATCGCCCCGGCCTGGATGGCGATGTTGAACAGGTCGCTGCGACGCCCGAGCCAGTGCTCGGCGACGAGCAGGTGGCCGGTGCTGGAAATCGGCAGGAACTCGGTGATGCCTTCGATGATGCCCAGCAGCAGGGCGGCGAACAGGTCGGTCACGGCGTCGATGGCAGCGGATGGGCGCCACAGCATACGGGTAAAACCATGACCGACCCGTGCGACCGCCGCGGGTCGCCGCCGTGATGTCACGGCGGCAACCGCTTCTTCGTCGACTCATGGCACGGCGCGTGCTGCGCGCCGCCCCCAACAAGGAAACCATCGATGGACAACGCCAGCGCCGCCCCCGCATTCGACCTGCACAACCCTCCCGGGCTGTACGATCCCGCGCCCAACGGCTACTCGCATGTCGCCCGCCTGGCGCCCGGCACGCGCTGCGTGCTGGTGGCTGGGCAGGGTGGCGAGCGTGTGGACGGGTCGCTTTCCCCCGACTTCCGCGACCAGGTGCGCCAGGCCTTCGCCAACCTGGGCGTTGCACTGGCCGCGGCGGACGCGGGCCCACGCGATGTCGCCGGCCTCACCGTGCTGGTGGTCGACCACGACGAACAGCGGCTGGCGATCTTCGGCGAAGAACTGGCAGCCGCGTTCGGCGCCGGACACCGGCCCACCTGCACCTTGGTGCCGGTGCCGCGCCTGGCGCTGGACGGGATGCTGTTCGAGGTCGCAGCCACCGCCTGCCTGGCGGACGGCGCACGCGCCTGAGCACGCCGTCGTCCGCACCAATGTTGGGCCTTTGCTGTGATTACGCACCAAAATAGTGCGTATGTGCCGGAAGTTTCCGATGAAAAAACAGATGGATCAACAAGTTAAGTAGGCGGCGCGTTTTGGCACGCCGCTTGCGATACGAAATGCATCCATCGCCAAGGCCCCGCCATGATCGAACACGTCGAAAAACTCATTGCCGACCACAAGGTCGAATTCGTCGACCTGCGCTTCGCCGACATGCGCGGCGTGCAGCACCACGTGACCTTCCCCAAGTCGATCATCGAGCCCTCGCTGTTCGAGGACGGCAAGATGTTCGACGGCTCCAGCATCTCCGGCTGGCGCGGCATCCACCAGTCGGACATGGTGCTGCTGCCGGACCCGGGCACCGCGTTCCTCGACCCGTTCACCGCCGACCCGACCCTGGTCATCACCTGCGACGTGCTCGATCCGACCACGATGCAGGCCTACACCCGCGACCCGCGCGGCATCGCCAAGCGCGCCGAGGCCTTCCTCAAGTCCAGCGGCATCGCCGAGCAGGCGTTCTTCGGCCCGGAGCCGGAGTTCTTCATCTTCGACTCGGTGCGCTACGCCAACGAGATGGGCCACACCTTCTTCCACATCGACTCGGAGGAAGCGCACTGGAACTCCTCGCGCGAGTACGAGGGCGGCAATACCGGCTACCGCCCGGGCATCAAGGGCGGCTACTTCCCGGTCGCGCCACTGGACTCGCTGCACGACATCCGCGCCGAGATGTGCAAGACGCTCGAGCAGGTCGGCATCGAGGTCGAGGTGCACCACCACGAGGTCGCCAACGCCGGCCAGTGCGAGATCGGCACCAAGTTCAACTCGCTCACGCGCAAGGCCGACGAGCTGCTGACGATGAAGTACGTCATCAAGAACGTCGCCCACCGCAACGGCAAGACCGCGACCTTCATGCCCAAGCCGATCGTCGGCGACAACGGCAGCGGCATGCACGTGCACCAGTCGCTGGCCAAGGGCGGCGTCAACCTGTTCTCCGGAGACGGCTACGGCGGCCTGTCGCAGACCGCGCTGTGGTACATCGGCGGCATCTTCAAGCACGCGCGCGCGATCAACGCGTTCGCCAACTCGACCACCAACTCCTACAAGCGCCTGGTGCCGGGCTTCGAGGCGCCGGTGATGCTGGCCTACTCGGCGTCGAATCGTTCCGCGAGCTGCCGCATCCCGTACGTGGCCAACCCGAAGGCGCGCCGCATCGAGATCCGCTTCCCCGACCCGATGAACTCCGGCTACCTGACCTTCACCGCGCTGATGATGGCGGGCCTGGACGGCATCAAGAACCAGATCGACCCGGGCGGCCCCAGCGACAAGGACCTGTACGACCTGCCGCCGGAAGAGGAGAAGGGCATCCCGACCGTGTGCCATTCGCTCGACCAGGCGCTGGAGGCGCTGGACAAGGACCGCGAGTTCCTCAAGGCCGGCGGCGTGATGACCGACGACTTCATCGACGCCTACATCGGCCTGAAGATGAAGGAAGTCACCGCGTTCCGCGCGGCGACGCATCCGCTGGAGTACCAGATGTACTACGCGATCTGAGGAGTGGTAAGGCGGAGGCGGGGCGACACGTCCCGCCTTCGTCCCGTAGGAGCGCCCCTTGGGCGCGATCGCTTTCGCCGGTAACGCGATCGCGCCCAAGGGGCGCTCCTACGAGGTGCCAGGGGGCGTCCGCAATACGGCACGGGAGACCGCGCGACATGCTTGGCGGCAAGGCATCGATGGCATCCATGGCCGCGCTGGCGCTGCTGTCGCCGGCGGCCGCCCTTGCGCAGGATGCGCCCGCCATCGACAAGGGCGACAGCGCCTGGCTGATGGTGGCCACGCTGCTGGTGGTGATGATGGCGGTGCCCGGGCTGGCGCTGTTCTACGGCGGCCTGGTGCGCGCCAAGAACATCCTGTCGATGCTGATGCAGGTGCTGGTGGTGGCCTCGCTGGCGATCGTGCTGTGGATCGCGTTCGGCTACAGCCTGGCCTTCGACGGCGGTAACGCCTTCATCGGCGGGCTCGGCAAGCTGATGCTGGCCGGGGTCGGCCCCGCTTCGGCGGTCGACACCTTCAGCGCCGGGGTGCGGGTGCCCGAACTCGCGTACGTCGCGTTCCAGGGCGCATTCGCGGCGATCAGCTGCGCGCTGGTGGTGGGCGCGATCGCCGAGCGCGCGCGCTTCGCCGCGGTGCTGCTGTTCATCGCGCTGTGGTTCGCGTTCGCCTACCTGCCGCTCGCGCACATGGTGTGGGCGGGCAACGGTTTCCTGTTCGAAAAGGGCGCGCTCGACTTCGCCGGCGGCACCGTGGTGCACGTCAACGCCGGCGTCGCCGGGCTGGTCGGGGCCTACATGCTGGGGCCGCGCATCGGCTTCGGCCGCGAGCGGCTGTCGCCGCACAGCCTGCCGCTGGCGTTCACCGGCGCGGCGCTGCTGTGGGTGGGCTGGTTCGGCTTCAACGCCGGCTCCGCGCTGGAAGCCAACGGCGTGGCGGCGATGGCCTTCGTCAACACGCTGGCCGCGCCCGCGGCCGCGGTGCTGGCGTGGAGCGCGCTGGAAGCGAGGCTGCGCGGGCGCGCGTCGATGCTCGGCGCGGCCTCGGGCGCGGTGTCGGGGCTGGTCGCGGTCACGCCGGCCTGCGGCACGGTCGGCGTCGGCGGCGCGCTGGTGGTCGGCGCGCTCGGCGGCGTGGCCGGGTTCTGGGGCGTCAACGCGCTCAAGCGCTGGTTGCGCGCGGACGATTCGCTGGACGTGTTCGGCATCCACGGCGTGTGCGGCGTCGTCGGCGCGCTGCTCACCGGCGTGTTCACCGCGCCGGGCCTGGGCGGCAGCGGCGGCGCGGGCTACGCGATGGCGCCGCAGCTGGGCGTGCAGCTGCTCGGCGTGGTGGTGACGCTGGCGTGGTCGGGGCTGGTCGCCTTCCTCGCCCTGCACGTCGCGCGCCGCGTGTTCGGGCTGCGCGTGCCGCACGAGGCCGAGCGCGAGGGCCTGGACATCAGCAGCCACGGCGAATCGGCGTATGACGGCTGACGCGCGCGCACCGGTCGAAGCGCGGATCCGCGCGGCGGGCGGCGCCGACGCGGCGGCGATCGCGGCGATCTACAACCACTACGTCGCCACCAGCATCGCCACGTTCGAACTCGAGCCGGTGGCGGTGGCCGAGATGGCGGCGCGGATCGCTCAGGTGGGCGCGCGCGGCCTGCCGTGGCTGCTGGCCGAGGACGCAGCCGGCGTCGCCGGGTACGCCTACGCCGGGCCGTGGCGCGCGCGTGCGGCCTACCGGCACAGCGTGGAGACGTCGATCTACCTGGCGCCGCGCGCGGCGGGACGCGGCATCGGGCACTCGCTTTATGCCGCGCTGCTCGACGCGCTGCGCGATCGCGACGTGCACGCCGTGATCGGCGGCGTGTCGCTGCCCAACCCGGCGAGCGTGGCGCTGCACGAGCGGATGGGGTTCGCGCAGGTGGCGCGGTTCGAGGAGGTCGGCTTCAAGTTCGGGCGCTGGATCGACGTGGGCTACTGGCAGCTGCGCCTGGCGTCCTGATCGCGCATGGGCTGCGCTTTCGCTGCTCCTTCTCGGCGGCGTGTGGGTCGCGGCTTCCGCTGCTCCTGCACGCATGCGCCGGCAAGCCGGGCGCGCGCGTGTGGCCCGGCGCCGCTGCCGCGTCCTGCGCGGGCGCGGCGACCGCAGCGGCTTGCATTCGCCGCCCGCAGCGGTTGCAATGCGGCGATGCGCCTCCGATCCCTGTTACTCGCGCTGCTGGTCGCGGCGCTGGCCGCGTGCAGCCATGCGCCGCAGCGCAATCCCTTGGCGACGTGGGTGCCGTCGAAGAACTTCGGGCCGCGCCAGCCGATCCTGATCGTCATCCACGCCACCGAGCAGGGCTCGGTCGAGGAGAGCCTGGACACGCTGCGCACCGCCAACAGCGGCGGGCCGGTGAGCGCGCACTACCTGATCGGGCGCGACGGCCGCCGCTACCAGCTGGTGGCCGACGGCGAGCGCGCCTGGCATGCGGGGCCGGGGCGGTGGGGCACGATCACCGACGTCAACTCGGCGTCGATCGGGATCGAGCTCGACAACGACGGCGAGAGCGATTTTCCGCCGGCGCAGGTCGCCAGCCTGCTGGTGCTGCTCGACGACCTGTGCGAGCGGCTCGGCATCCCGCGCACGCAGGTCGTCGCGCATGCGGACTTCGCGCCGACGCGCAAGCGCGATCCGGGCTTCCGCTTCCCGTGGAAGCAGCTGGCCGATGCGGGTTTCGGCGCGTGGCCGAAGGCGCCCTTGGACGAGCCGCCGCCCGGCTTCGATCCGTGGCGGGCGCTGCGCCTGCTCGGCTATCCGCTCGACCAGGACGACAGCGCCGGCCACGCCGACACCGTGCGCGCCTTCCATCGCCACTTCCGCGGCGACGAGAACGACGTCCTCGACGCGCAGGACGCGCGCATCCTGCATGCGTTGACGCGTTGACGCGCGCGCTGATGCGTCCTGACCGGGGAAGGGAAATCGCTGGATGGCACGTTTCGTCACGACCTGATGGGCCCCGGCGCGACCGGCAGCCTTTCGGGGTGAATGTCCCCCGGCATCCGCCTGTCGGCGGCTGCCTCCTCCTTGATTTCACCCCGAAAGGCTGCCGGCCGCGCCGGGGCGTCTGATCGCGGGCTTGCCGGGAAAGCAGATGGCGGGATGGTGGTTGTCGGGGGCGTAGCCCCGACCTACGGCCTTTGCTTTTGAACCACCGCGCAAGTCCAAAGCACCCTGCGCCACTGACACCGACAGACCCGGGGCTTTTCTTCGGGTCGGGAGAAGGCCCCAAAAAAAACGCCCCGAGGCCGGGGCAGGGTCGAGAGAGAGGGACAGCCTTCTGGGAGCTGATGCCTCATTCTCGAAAGATCGCGCCGCGCGCGTTAGCCGGGCGTTGCGGCAAGGTTAGGCGCGCCTTGGCGCCTGCCCGGGTGGAAAGTCATCGTGCCTCGCCGATGCTGGCCGGCCCGCGCGGTCGTTCGCGACCCCTGACGTCCCGGCGCGCGGCGGTCCGACCGCGGTGATGCACTATATTGGTGCAATGCCTCCGGACGACGCCTACGACCTGCTCAGTACGCCGCTGGCGCGCGCGGGCGCGGACGGGAACCTGCAGTCGGCCAACCTCGCCTTCGCCCGCTGGCTCGGGGTCGGGGTCCGGCGGCTGCCGGGGCTGCCGCTGGCGGCGCTGGAGTTCGAGGGCGAGGCGCTGTCGCGCTGGCTCGACCGGGCCACGCCGCAGGCGCAGGTGCGGCTGCGCCGGCTGCCGCTGGCGTTCCCCGGCGCGGCGCCGCGCTTTGCCGACGTCTGGCTGAGTGGGCTGGACACCGGCGGCTGGCTGCTGGAAGCGCACCCGGTCGACGAGTTTCCGGGCGACGACCCGGTGGCCGCGCTGCCGTCGGCGCTGTCGGCGGCGCTCAAGGGCCTGGCGCACGAGCTGCGCAATCCGCTCGCTGGGCTCAAGGGCGCGGCGCAGCTGCTCGGGCGGCGCAGCGGCGACGACGCGCAGGCGCGCGAGCTGACCGGCCTGATCCAGTCCGAGGTCGAGCGCCTGGCCGCGCTGCTCGACCGCCTGCTGTCGCCGGCGCCGCCGCAGCCGCACGCGCCGCTCAACATCCACGCCGTGCTCGAGCGCGTGCTGCGCCTGGCCGAATCCGACGCCGGCTGGGCGGTGAAGCTGGTGCGCGACTACGACCCGAGCCTGCCCGAGCTGCCCGGCGACGCCGACCGCCTGGTGCAGGCGGCGTGGAACCTGGTGCGCAATGCGATCGAGGCCGGCGCGGCCACGGTCACCCTGCGCACCCGCGCCGAGCATGCGGTGCGCATCGGCGACGAGGTGCACGCGCTGGCGATGCGGCTGGAGATCGTCGACGACGGCCGCGGCGTGCCCGAGGAGCTGGCCGAGCAGGTGTTCCTGCCGCTGGTGTCCGGGCGGGCCGAGGGCAGCGGTCTGGGCCTGGCGCTGGCGCAGCAGGTCGCGCGCGAGCACCGCGGCACGCTGGCCTACCGTTCGCGACCGGGGCACACGGTGTTCACGCTGCTGCTGCCGGTGCGCGGCGGCGCGGAAGAGGAAGCCACCGATGGAAGGCAACGCGACGATGCCTAGGGCGAGCGCGAACCGCTCCCTCCCCTGCGGAGGCAGGGCAGGGCCGGGGAGTGGTGGCGTCGGCGCCGGCGTCGCCGTTCGAAAGCCTCGCGCAATCGCCGCGCGGGCCTGCGCCGGCGTTCGAGCCACTGCTCCACGACCCGGCGCCCGAGGCCCTGACGCATGACCATTCCCGTCTGGATCGTCGACGACGACCGCGCCGTCCGCTTCGTGCTCGCCACCGCGCTGCGCGAGGCCGGCTTCGATGTCACCGCGTTCGACGCCGCGCGCGCGGTGCTCGACGCGCTCGACACCCGCCCGCCGCCGCGGCTGCTGTTCACCGACGTGCGCATGCCCGGCGACGACGGCCTCGTCCTGCTCGAACGCCTCAAGCGCGCGCATCCGCAGCTGCCGGTAATCGTGATGAGCGCCTACACCGACATCGCCAGCACCGCCGGCGCCTTTCGCGGCGGCGCGCACGAGTTCCTGTCCAAACCCTTCGACCTCGACGACGCGGTGGCGCTCGCCGCGCGCACGCTGGCGCGCGGCCCGGACGAAGACGCGGCCGCCGAAGCGCCCGCGGCCGCCGCGATGCCGCCGACGGACGACGCGCTGCTCGGCGACACCCCGGCGATGCGCCAGCTCTTCCGCGCGATCGGCCGGCTCGCGCAGGCGCCGCTGTCGGTGCTGGTCACCGGCGAGACCGGCACCGGCAAGGAACTGGTCGCGCGCGCGCTGCACCGCGAGTCGCCGCGCGCGCGCGCGCCGTTCGTCGCGCTCAACACCGCCGCGATTCCGGCCGAGCTGCTCGAGAGCGAGCTGTTCGGCCACGAGGCCGGCGCGTTCACCGGCGCGACCAGGCGCCACGTCGGCCGCTTCGAGCAGGCCGACGGCGGCACGCTGTTCCTCGACGAGATCGGCGACATGCCGCTGTCGCTGCAGACGCGATTGCTGCGGGTGCTGGCCGAGGGCGAGTTCTTCCGCGTCGGCGGGCGCGAGCTGATCCGGGTCGACGTGCGCGTGGTCGCCGCCACCCACCAGGACCTCGAGGCGCTGGTCGCCGACGGCCGCTTCCGCGCCGACCTGCTGCATCGCCTCGACGTGGTGCGGCTGCGGCTGCCGCCGCTGCGCGAGCGCCGCGCCGACGTGCCGGTGCTCGCCGCGCGCTTCCTGCGCGCCGCCGCCGCGCGCTTCGGCGCCGCGCCCAAGCGCTTCGGCAAAGCCGCGCTCGAGCGCCTGCTCGCGCACGACTGGCCCGGCAACGTGCGCGAGCTGGAAAACCTGTGCTGGCGCGTCGCCGCGCTGGCGCCGGGCGACACGGTCACCGTCGCCGACCTCGACGGCCTGCTCGCCGGCGCGCGCGCGGCGCCGGCGCGCGAGTGGGACGAGATGCTCGCCGAGTGGGCGCGCGCGCGGCTCGCGCAGGGCGAGACCGCGCTTCACGCGCAGGCGCTCGAACGCTTCGACCGCGCGCTGCTCGAAGCCGCGCTCGAGCACACCGGCGGTCGCCGCGCCGAGGCCGCGCAGCGACTCGGCCTGGGCCGCAACACCATCACGCGCAAGCTGGGCGCGGGGCGCAGGCCGCGATGAGCGCACGCACCGTCGCCTCGTTTCGCGCACGCCGCGCTTCATCCATCGTGAACCCCGCGCCGGCTAGCGTGCGGGACACCTTCAACCGGGAGTCCGCCATGTCAACGATCCAGCATCGCCACCACCTGCTCGCGATCGCGGCCGCCTGCGCGCTGGCCGCGTGCGCGAGCACCGGCGAGCAGGCCGCGCCGGCGCCCGCGCCGCAGCCGGCCGCCGCCAGCACCGCGCAGTCGGCGACCGTCAACCTCGCCTCGGCCTCGGGCAGCATCGTCAGCGGCAAGCTGTCGATCGTGCCGATGGGCGACGGCGTGCACATCACCGGCGAGGTCGGCGGCCTCGGCGCCGGCCAGACCCATGCCATCCACGTGCACGAGAAGGGCGACTGCAGCGCGGTCGACGCCAGCAGCGCCGGCGGCCACTTCAACCCCACCGGCAGCGCGCACGGCCGCGCCGGCACGCCGGTGCACCACGCCGGCGACATGGACAACATCGTCGCCGACGCGGACGGCGTGGCGAAGATCGACATCCACCTGTCCGGCGTCACCCTTGGCGGCGGCGCGGCCAACGACATCGCCGGCCGCGCGGTGATCGTGCACGCCGCGCCCGACGATTACACCTCGCAGCCGTCCGGCAACGCCGGCGCGCGCGTGGCCTGCGGAGTCGTCACGCCGACGATGTGACGAGGCGGGAAGGGCAGTTCCCGCGAGGCAGCGGGCGAGGATGGAGAAAGGCCGACGCATGACCGGATACTGCATCCGCGCAGCCACCGCCGACGACCGCGACTGGCTCGCCGACTGCGCCATCGCGATGGCGCTGGAGACCGAGCACAGGCGGCTCGATCCCGGCACCGTGCGCGCCGGGGTCGCCGCGGGCCTGGCCGACCCGGCGAAGGCGCGCTACTTCGTCGCGCTCGACGCCGGCGGCGCGCCCGCCGGCACGCTGATGCTCACGCGCGAGTGGAGCGACTGGCGCAACGGCGACTGGTGGTGGATCCAGAGCGTCTACGTGGTGCCCGCCAGCCGCCGGCGCGGCGTGTTCGCCGCCCTCTACCGCCACGCCGAGGCGCAGGCGCGGGCGACGCCCGGCGTGGTCGGGCTGCGGCTGTACGTCGAGCGCGGCAACGCGACGGCGCGCGAGACCTACGTCGCGCTGGGGATGGCGGACGCGGGCTACGACATCCTCGAGGCCGAGCTTGGCGGCGGCGCTTCGCAATCGGTGATCGGCAACCCGTGACGGGCGATGCAGGAGAGCCATTCGCCTATTTATCATCCCGAGCGCAGCGAGGGATCTGCGTTTCCCGCGCTGCTCCCGAAGCGGATCCCTCGCTGCGCTCGGGATGACAGCGTCGAGGTTTGCCGGCCGCGGCCTCAGAGTTCGCCGGCCGGATCGCCGCGGCAATGCGCGAACGTCACCGCCACGCCGTGCGCGCGCAGCACCGCGGCGAACTGGCGCTGGCGCGATTCGTAGTGCGCGAAGCGGCGCTGCAGGCGCTCGTCGTCGCCATCGCTGCCGCCGTCGCCGCCGCCTTCGGCGCTCCCGGCCTGGCCGGCTCCCTCGCGCCCGCCGGCCATCGCCTCGCGCGCGCGCCACGCCTTCGGCGTGAGCAGGGCGATGCGCGCCTCGCCGTCGGCGTAGTGCAGCAGCGGCTCGGGCGGCGCGTCCAGCCAGGCCTCGCGGTCGGGCGAGAGCAGGGCGGTTTCCAGCAGCGGCCACAGCGGCGCCAGCCCGGCGTGCTCGTACTGCATCGCGGTCAGCGCGCACAGGTCGTGCATGGTGAGGTGGCGCGCGTGCTCGACGCGCAGGCCGAAGGCCTCCTGCGCCAGCAGCGCGGTGTCGGCGCCGGCCATGCCGCGCTCCATCAGGTCGCGCTCGAAGGCGTCGCCGACGCGGCGCACGACCTCGGCGTCGCCGGCCAGCGTCCACGGCACCAGCCGCAGCGGGCCGCCGGCGTGGTCGGGCGAGGGCGACAGCGCGCCGGGCAGGCGCCCGTCGTGGCTGCCGAACGCGATCACCCGGCCGCCGGCGTCGCCGCGCCCGGGCGCGCGCGCGCCGAGCTGGTCGAGCTCGCGATGCACCGGCCAGCCCGGCCGCAGCAGCTCGACCGGATCGTAGTGCGCGCCCACCGTGGTGAGCTCCAGCGTCGCGGCGGCGGGATCCAGGCGCGCCAGGTCGCGCGCGATCGCCGCGCCCAGCGCGCCGGCCTCGCGCTGCGGCAGTGCATCGCGCGCGGCGGCGCTGCCCGGCGCGAGCTCCAGCGCCAGCGCGCCGATGACGTGGAGGATCGGTTGGTTCATCGCCTGCCCATGATTGGCCGTGCACGGTGACGGCGCTAGACTCCGAACCCATTATGGCCCGCCACGATGGCAGGCCCGTAACGAGGTGGTCCCGATGCTGCATGGCCGTCCCGTCGCCGTCCTCGGCGGCGTCCGCATCCCCTTCTGCCGCCAGAACACCGCCTACGCCGACGTCGGCAACCTCGGGATGTCGGTGCGCACGCTGGGCGCGCTGGTGGAGAAGTTCGGCCTGCATGGCCAGGTGCTCGGCGAAGTGGCGATGGGCGCGGTGATCAAGCACCCCAGCGACTGGAACCTCGGCCGCGAGGCCGCGCTGTCCTCCGGCCTGTCGCCGCTCACGCCCGGCATCACCCTGCAGCGCGCCTGCGGCACCTCGCTCGATTCGATCATCACCATCGGCAACAAGATCGCCACCGGCCAGATCGAGGCCGGCATCGGCGGCGGCAGCGACACCACCTCCGACGTGCCGATCGTCTACGGCCGCAAGCTGCGCCGGCGCCTGCTGGAGGCCGCGCGCGGCAAGACCACGCGCGAGAAGCTGGCCGCGTTCAAGGGCTTCCACCTGCGCGAGCTCAAGCCCGAGTTCCCGGGCGTGGCCGAGCCGCGCACCGGCAAGTCGATGGGCGACCACTGCGAGGACATGGCCAAGCAGTGGAGCATCTCGCGCGACTCGCAGGACGAGCTCGCGGTGGCCTCGCACCACAAGCTCGCCGCGGCCTACGACCGCGGCTTCTTCGACGACCTGGTGGTGAGCTTCCGCGGGGTCGCGCGCGACAACATCCTGCGCGCCGACACCTCGATCGAGAAGCTGGCCACGCTCAAGCCGGCGTTCGACAAGGCCTCCGGGCGCGGCACGCTCACCGCCGGCAACTCCACGCCGCTCACCGACGGCGCCGCCGCCTGCCTGCTGTCCACCGACGAATGGGCTGCTTCGCGCGGGCACGAGGTGCTGTGCCACGTCCGCGACGCGCAGGTGGCCGCGGTCGACTTCGTGCACGGCGAGGGGCTGCTGATGGCGCCCACCGTGGCGGTGCCGGAGATGCTCAGGCGCAACGGGCTGTCGCTGCAGGACTTCGACCTGTACGAGATCCACGAGGCCTTCGCCGCGCAGGTGCTGTGCACGCTGCGCGCCTGGGAGAGCGAGGACTACTGCAAGGCGCGGCTGGGCCTGGACGCGCCGATGGGCCGCATCGATCCGGCGAAGATCAACATCAACGGTTCCTCGCTGGCCACCGGCCACCCGTTCGCCGCCACCGGAGCGCGCATCGTCGCCACCGCCGCGAAGGAACTGAAGGAGCGCGGCGGCGGCCGCTGCCTGGTCTCGATCTGCACCGCCGGCGGCATGGGCGTGGTGGCGATCCTGGAGCGCTGACGCGGCGGGAGGCCATCGCGGCTTCCGCCGCGCCTGCGAATCGCTTCGACGCGCTAGCCGCGCAGCCGCGGCATGCCGTGCTCGTCGCGCTCTTCGACCACGGCGCTGTCGTAGATGCGCTGGCGCAGGTCGCGTTCCTGCAGGGCCTCGACCGGCTCGCCGCGCGCGGCGCGCAGCGCGTTGGCGTAGGCCACGCGCGCGCCGGCGTCGTCGCCCGCAGCGGCGAAGCCGTGGCCGAATTCCTCCCAGGCCTCGCTGCCGGCGCCCTGCGCCAGCGCGCGATGCAGGTAGTCCTGTGCCTGCGGCCACTGCCCCTGCGCGCGCGCCAGCCGCGCCAGCGTCAGCAGCAGCGCGGGGCTGGCCGGGTGCGCCTGCAGCCAGCGCTCGGCGTTGGCGCGGCGCTCCTCGACGCGCGCCACCGGCAGGGTGCCGTAGCGCGCGGCCAGGCGTTCGTCCCAGCGCGCGTCGAGCGCCTGCTCGAGGCTGCGCGTCGCCGCGTCCTCCCAGCGCAGCGCGGCGGCGCGGTCGGCGTAGGCGATCACCACGCGCGGCTCGGACCTGAGCGGCTTGGGCAGCGCCTCCCAGCGGTCGGCGAGCACGTTGGCGTCGCCCGCCTCGTGGAGCGAGGCCTCGGCCCAGCGCGTCTCCAGTTCCGACAGCCGCGCTTCCGGCAGCGCCTGCTGCTGGCGCAGCGGCCCGAGCAGGCCGTAGGCCTGCGCGCCCTGGCCCGAAGTCGCCAGCGCGTCGGCGCGCAGCGCAAGCCCGCGCGGCGGCAGCGGCTGCGCGGCGGGCGCGTCGAGCGCCACCAGCGCATCGGTGGGGCGGCCGTCGGCGAGCGCGAGCTCGGCGGCGGCGATCGCGCGCGAGGCGGCGTGGCGCTCGCCGAGCGCATCGACTTCCGCGCGCGCCGCGGCGACGTCGCCGCGCGCCAGCGCCGCCTGCGCCGCGGCGCTGCGGGCGACGCCGGCAGCGGACTCGTTGCCGGCCGCCGCCTGCGACAGCAGCTTGTGCGCGCGTGCGTAGTGGCCGTGGTGCAGCGCCTCCAGGCCCTCGCCCAGGCGCGCGCGCGACTGCCGGTCGCGATGCCCGCGCCAGGCGCGGAAGGGCAGGGTCAGCAGCTTCCACAGCAGCCAGGCCGCGAGCAGCACGCCCACGAGGATCAGCACGCCGGCGGCCACGGTGGTGGTGTAGTCCATGCCGCGGTAGCGCACCAGCACGTAGCCCGGGTCGGCCAGCAACAGTTGCGCCAACAGCGCGCCGACCAGCGCCAGCACGATCCAGAACAGCAGGTTGCGGAACAGGTTCATCGCACGCCCTCCGTGAGTCCGGCCACCCTACCGCGCGCGGCGTGAATCCGGCATCGGGTCGATGAACGGCGGCAAACGGCGCCGATCGCAGCGCCCGCCGCTTCGGCAGGGTGCTTGCGCGCCGTTCGCGGCTTCTAGCGCGCGGCGCGCATCGCGCGCAGCTGCTGCAGCGTGGTGCCCAGCGCCGGCAGCGTGATCGCCAGCGGCAGCTCGCGCAGCGCGTGCAACCGCGCACGGCGCTCGCGCAGCTGCGGCGAATCCGGCCACAACCGCGTGGTCCAGGCGTCCGCGCGCGCCAGCGCGTCGCGGTAGCCGCGCTGGTCGCGGCGCTCGGCTGCGGCTTGCGCGAGGGTGAGCTCGAGCTGCAGCGCGGCCAGGCCCGCGGCGCGGTCGCCTGGTTCGATCGCCACCGCGGTGTCGGCATGGCGCACGTCGACGATGCGCGCGAACGCGCGCCGCCACCACGGCAGCGGCGCGTCGTCGCCCGCGGCCACCACCAGCGGCAGCGCCGGCAACGACGCGGCGAAGGCCTGCAGCCGACCGGCCGCGACCGCGCGCGGGTCCGCGCCGAGCGCGTCGACCGCGCTGCGTTCCTGCGCCAGCGCCTGGCGCAGGTTGAGGTAGGCCGGGTCGTCAATGCCGTCGAGCAGGGCGGCCGCGATCGCGTAGCCGTGGCGCGCGCCATCGAGGTCGCCGGCCAGCTGCAGGCGCTGCTGCACCAGGCCGAGCACGATCTCCAGCTCGTCCAGGCGAAGCGCCTGGCTGCCGTTGCGGTCGGGGTCGGCCAGCCGCGACACGCTGTCCTCGAGCAGCGCGGCGCGCTGGCCCATGCCGAGCAGCTCGTCGCGCAGCACGCGGTTGGTCGCGTCGGCCTGCTGCAGGCGCTGCGCCTGCGCGCGCTGGTCCTGGCGCAACGCGTCGACCCGCGCCTCCAGCCCTTCGATGCGCTGCTCCGAGCGCGCCGCCGCGTCGCGCTGGTGCGCGGCCTGCGCCTGCCAGGCGCGCCAGCCGGCCCAGCCGACGAGCAGCAGCAACAGCGGCAGCAACAGCCAGGCGAGCGCATTGCCGCGCCGGCGCGGCGCCGCGGACGAGGAGGGGGCGGGGGTACTCACGGATGCGGCCTGCGCGCGATGGGGCGGGGACTGGCGCGAATGCTAGCGGATCAGCGCCGTGACCGTGACGCGGCAGCGGCGCGCGCAGCGGCGTCGAGCAGGTCGCCGGGGCGCGCGCTGGCGGCGACCGCGACGCGGGCGAACCCCGAGTCGCGCGCCAGCCGCGCCAGCCGCTCGCTGGCCGCGGCCACCCGCGCGCGCCGCAGCGCCGCGGCGGCGTCCGCCGGCAGCGCATCCAACAGGTGCGCGAGCGCCTCGCCGCTGCCGAGCAGCAGCCACACCGGTGCCGCGAGCGCGCGCAGCGCGGCGACCGCGCGCGGCGACGGCGCGATCGCCACCCGTTCGTAGACGTCCGCGCGCAGCACGCGCGCGCCGCGCCGCCGCAGCGCCGGCGCGATCAGGCCGCGCCCGCCCGGCGCGGTGAGCAGGCCGACGGCGCTGCCGCGCATCCCGTGCAGGCCGGGCAGCGCGAGCAGGCCCTCGCTGTCCATGCGCGCGGGCGCGGCGACCTCGTCGACGCCGGCGCGCCGCAGCGCCGCCGCGGTGCCGGCGCCGACCGCGAACCACTGCTGCCCGCGCCGCCGGCGCAGCGGCTGCAGCGCGCGCGCCGCGCGCACCGCGGCCGGGCTGGTGGCGAGCACGCGCGGCGCCGCGAGCGCGGCGCGCAGGGCGTCGCGGGTCGCGCGGTCGTCGTGCGCGACCAGCTTCCACGGCGACAGCGCCAGCACGCGCGCGCCGTGCCGGGCCGCGGCGCGGCGGATCGCCGCGTGCCCGCCGACCGGGCGCAGCGAGATGACGTAGCATCCGGCCAGCGGGGGATTTCGATCGCGCATGCGGCCAGCTTGGGCGGTCGCCGTGGTGGCCGCAAGCCGCGCCCCGATTCCGTAGCAAGACACTGACATGCCGTTGCGATCCGACCCGTTGCTGCAGGCCCTCGACGCCCACTACCAGGCGATGCCGCCGGTGGCGTCGATGCAGCTGCGCATCGCCGGCTACGACGGCGGCACGCTGTGCCTGGAGGCGCCGCTGTCGCGCCACGTCAACGACAAGGGCTGTGCGTTCGGCGGCAGCCTGGTGTCGCTGCTGACGCTGGCCTCGTGGGGACTGGTCACGCTGCACGTGCAGCGGGCCGGGCTCGAGGCCGACGTGTTCGTCGCCGACAGCGAGGTGCGCTACCTCGCGCCGCTGTTCGCCGACATCCGCGCGCAGGCGCGGCTCGAGGACGACGCCTCGTGGGACGACTTCGTCGCCACCCTGCGCGAGCGCGGCCGCGCCCGCGCCACCCTGGTCGCGCAGGTGCCGTTGCCGGATGGCGGCGTGGCCACCGAGTGCCGCGCGCGCTTCGTCGCGATCCGCAGGCAGCCGCGCGCCTGAGCGCGCCGCGGGGCCGCCGGGTTACCCTTGCGCCCTGCTGCAGACCGCGGAGGAGCGGCACGATGCGCATGATCAGATCCTGGTGGCTCGCGATCGCGGTGGCCCTGCTGGCCGGCGCGTGCGCCACGTCCGGCGGCAAGGCGAGCAAGCTCGACGAAGCGCAGTACGCGTGGTCGGCGGCGATCCGCTGGGGCGACTTCGAGGGCGCCTGGAACCTGGTCGACCCGAAGTACCGGGAAGCGCATCCGATGACGGCGATCGAGTTCGAGCGCTACAAGCAGGTCGGCATCTCCGCCTACCACGACCTCGGCGAGCAGACCCTCGGCGACGGCGACGTCGCGCGCGAGATCGAGCTGGGCGTGATCAACAAGCACACCATGACCGAGCGCAGCATGCGCTACACCGAGCGCTGGCATTACGACGAGGAAGCCAAGGCCTGGTGGCAGACCAGCGGCCTGCCGGACCTGTGGGCCGGCGAGTGAGCGCGCCCGGCCGGTGCCCGCGGGCGCCGGCCACGGCGAGGCGCCACGCCGGCTGAGGCCCGCGCGCGCCGCCGGCGCGCGGGCGCGCTGTGCGACAATCGCCGCCCGCAATCGCACCGTCCGTCCCCAGTGAACCTCGAAGAACTGCTCACCTTCGCCGGCCGCCACCAGCTCCTGTCGATCGGCCTGGTGGGCCTGACCGTCGCCATCGTCGCCAACGAGGTCGCGCAGCTGTTCCGCGGCTACAAGGTGCTGCGACCGGCGGGCCTGACCGCGCTGGTCAACCGCGACAACGCGCTGGTGGTGGACCTGCGCCCGATGGCCGACTTCGAGAAGGGCCACATCCCGGGCTCGAAGAACGTGCAGATGAGCCAGTTCGACCCCGAGAGCAAGCAGCTGGCGCCGGCCAAGGCGCTGCCGGTGGTGCTGGTGTGCAAGACCGGCCAGACCGCCGGCGCGGCTGCCAAGCGGCTCAGGAAGGCCGGCTTCGAGCACGTCCACGTGCTCGACGGCGGCATCGGCGGCTGGCAGCAGGCCGACCTGCCGCTGGCCAAGGGCCGCAGCAAGGCCTGAGCGCCGCCCGGGCGGGGTGCCCGGGCGTGCCATAATCGGCCTCTTTCCCCGCATTTTTCCTTTCCGCCGGAGTTTCCCCAGATGTCCGACCAGCCCGTCAGCAACGGCGCCGCCAACCCGAACGGGCCGCAGTTCAGCGTCGAGAAGATCTACGTCAAGGACGTGTCCTTCGAGGCCCCGAACGCGCCCGCGGTGTTCAACGAGCAGGGCCAGCCGCAGCTGCAGATGAACCTCAACCAGCGCGTGCAGCGGCTCAACGACAACGCCTTCGAGGTCGTGCTCGGCGTGACCCTGACCTGCACCTTCGCCGACGAGCGCACCGCGTACCTGGCCGAAGTGCAGCAGGCCGGCGTGTTCGGCCTGAGCGGCTTCGACGATGCCGCGCTCGACGCGATCCTCGGCACCCATTGCCCGAACATCCTGTATCCCTACGTGCGCCAGACCATCGGCGACCTGATCCAGGCCGGCGGCTTCCCGCCGTTCCTGCTGCAGCCGATCAACTTCGAGGCGCTGTACGCCGAGAGCCTGCGCCAGCGCGCCGAGCAGCAGGCCAAGGGCGGCGACCTCGCCGGCAGCGAACCCGCGGGCAACGCCTGACCCCATGCCCACCGGCAGCGCGCCGGCGGCGGTCACGGTCCTCGGCGCGGGCTCCTGGGGCACCGCGCTCGCCGCGCTGATCGCAAGGCACGGCCATCCGACCGTGCTGTGGGGACGCGACGGCGCGGTGGTCGAGGCGATCGACCGCCGCCACGAGAACCCGCACTACCTGCCCGGCATCGAACTGCCGGCCGGCCTGCGCGCCACCACCGATCTGGCCGCGGCGATGGCCGCCGCCGACCTGGTGCTGGTGGTGGTGCCCTCGCACGCGTTCACCGAAACGCTGCGCGCGATCGCGCCGATGCGGCCCGCGCACGCGGGCGTGGCGTGGGCGGCCAAGGGCTTCGAGCCCGGCTCCGGCCGCTTCCTGCACGAGGTCGCGGCCGACCTGCTCGGCCCGGACGTGCCGCTGGCGGTGGTCACCGGGCCGTCGTTCGCCAAGGAAGTCGCGCTCGGACTGCCGACCGCGCTGACCGTGCAGGGCGAGGACGCGGCGTTCGTGCAGCAGGTCGCCGACGTGCTGCACGGGCCGGAATTCCGCGCCTACACCGGCAGCGACATGCGCGGCGCCGAGCTGGGCGGGGCGATGAAGAACGTGCTCGCGGTGGCCACCGGCGCCGCCGACGGCATGCAACTCGGCCTCAACGCGCGCACCGGCCTGATCACCCGCGGCCTCAACGAGATGCTGCGCCTGAACGCCGCGATCGGCGGCCGCGCCGAGACCCTGATGGGCCTGGCCGGCCTCGGCGACCTGGTGCTCACCTGCACCGGCGACCTCTCGCGCAACCGCCGCCTGGGCCTCGCGCTCGGCCGAGGCCAGACCCTGGACGACGCGGTGCGCGAGATCGGCCAGGTGGTCGAATCGGTGCAGACCGCCAACGAAGTCATGCGCCTGGCCGAACGCCACGGCCTGGAACTGCCGATCTCGGAGAACGTGCGCGCGGTGCTGCACGGCGACATCACCCCGGCGCAGGCGCTGCAGCGGCTGCTGGCGCGCGAGCAGAAGCCCGAATACCCGGCCGAGCTGTTCTGCCCGGCGCCCGACCAGTCCTAGCCGATTCTTCCCTGGCTCTCGTGGGAGCGGCGGAAGTCGCGACGCTTTCCCCGGCCGGTTGGTCTTCGCGGATTCCTGCTCCGGTCGCGGCTTCCGCCGCTCCTACCGCTTGGTCACGCAGCACGCGCGACGCGCAACAAAAAACCCGGCCGTCGCCGGCCGGGTCTTCGGACGCCCGCAAGAGCAGGCGACGGGGGGTCGCGCCGATTACCAGGTCAGGCGCGGGCCGACGAACCACTGGGTGTTGCCGTCGGAGAACTTCACATCGCCCGACAGGCCCCAGTTCTGGTTGAACTTCCAGTGCGCGCCGAGGCGGCCATAGAAGTTACTGTCGTCCTCGAGCAGGCCGTCGCTGTCGTAGTTCTCGTAGCCGGCCAGCGCATAGCCTTCCAGGCTCTGCGTCAGCGCGGCGCGCGCGCCGGCCTCGACGCTCCAGCCGTCGAAGTCCAGGCCGTCGCCGGCGTCGAACTTCTCGTAGGCCACGCGCGTGAGCAGGTCGGTGCGCGGCGAGACCTCGTGGTTGTAGCCCACGCCGGCGCGCCACTGGTCGACGTCGATGCTGGTGTCGTCGATTTCCTGGCGGTTGAAGCCGCCGAACAGGTGGAAGTTGGGGTGCACGGCGACCGAGCCGTCGATCGCCCAACCGTCGGCGTCGGCGTTGCCGTCGCCGTTGGTGGCGATGTAGCCGGCCTGGACCTGGTTGTAGGAAATGCCTTCGGCGGCGGAGGCGGCCGTGGCGGCGGCAAGCGCCGGCACCGCCAGCAGCGCGGCGGCGAGCAGGGAGTTCTTCATCGGGGGACCCTTTCTTGGAGATCTTGTTGGGTAGAGAGACCGGCCAGGCGTCGGGGGAGGGAGAGAGACCGTTCGGGGAAAACGGCGACGCCTGGACCGGTGAAAACGTATTCTCCACCCGCCCGGCGAACGCGACCTGAATAATGAACCATTCAGTGCAGGAACTTTTGGGAATGGACCGGGTCTGGCGCGTGCGCCGTCGCGCTCGCCGTGGATGGGCCCCGGTGCGCGCCGGTTGTTGCGTCAGCCGGCGGCGCCTGCGAAATCGAGCTGGCGCCAGGCCTCGAACACCACCACCGCCACCGCGTTGGACAGGTTGAGGCTGCGGTTGTCCGGGCGCATCGGCAGGCGCAGCCGCTGCTCGCGCGGGATCGCCGCCAGCACCGCGTCGGGCAGGCCGCGGGTCTCGCTGCCGAACACGAAGGCGTCGCCCTGCGCGAAGCGCGGCGCGTCGTAGCGGCGCGCGTTGCGGGTGCTCAGCGCGAACAGCCGCGGCGGGGCGATCGCGGCGAGCGCGGCGTCCAGCGAGTCGTGCACCTGCACGCGCGCGTACTCCTGGTAGTCCAGGCCGGCGCGGCGCAGCTGGCGGTCCTCCAGCTCGAATCCCAGCGGCCGCACCAGGTGCAGCCGCGCGCCGGTGTTCGCGCACAGGCGGATCACGTTGCCGGTGTTGGGCGGGATTTCCGGCTGGTGGAGGATGACGTCGAACAAACCCGTGCCCTGCGCTGCGCGCCGGCAGGATAGCGCGGCGCCAGCCACCCCTGGGGCTTGGGCTCTCAGGGGAGCGGCTTCAGCCGCGAGCTTTCCAGCGCATCGTGGGAGCGGCGGAAGTCGCGACGTCCTGGGGAATCAATCCCGCTGCGTCGCGACTTCCTCATTCCCGCGAAGAGCTCGCGGCTGAAGCCGCTCCCACGCCAGCTTCGCGTCGGTCACCAAGGCAGCGTGCCGCCCCGCCAGTCGCGGAAGCTGCCGCTGTCCGCTTCGCCCAGCCCGTCGATCACGGCGAGCATCCCGCGCACCGAGTCGGCCGGCGGCAGCGTCGCCTGCGGGCCGCCCATGTCGGTCTGCGCCCAGCCCGGGTGCAGCGCGACGACGACGATGCCGCGCTCGCGCAGCGCGTGCGCGAGCAGCACGCTGGCCATGTTCTGCGCGGCCTTGCTGATGCAGTAGCTGGGCGTGCCGAAGCGGCCGGCGTCGGCGATCGAGCCCAGCTCCGACGACAGGTTGGCCACCCGCGCGCCGTCGGCCAGCAGCGGCGCCAGCGCCTGGGCCAGCAGCAACGGGCCGGCGGCGTTGGTGCGGAAGCTGTCGTCGAGGATGGCGAGCGTGACCCGGCCGAAGCGCTCGCCCGAATGCAGCACGCCGGCGCCGTTGACCAGCAGGTCCAGGCGGCCGTCGTCGCCCAGCACCAGCGGCAGCTCGGCGGCCAGCGCGGCTTGCGACTTCGGATCGGCGACGTCCAGCGGCAGCACGTGCAGCCGCCCGGGATGGGCGCCGGCCAGGGCGTTGAGCGCGGTCGCCCTGCCGGGCTGGCGGCAGGCGGCGACGACGCGGTCGCCGCGCGCCAGCAGCTGGCGGACGAATTCCAGGCCGAGGCCGCGATTGGCGCCGGTGACGAGGCTGTGGCGGGGCATGCCGGCAGTCTGCGCAGCGCCGCGTTCAGGTTTCGTCACGGGCCCCGGCGGCCGGCCGGCGCGGGACTTGTGGCCTAGTGTCCGCGCGGCAGGCGGCGGCTAGGATGGCCGGATTGTCCCATTCACCCGCACAGGAGTGCCCGATGTCCCTCGCCACCTTCCGCCGCCCGCGCGCCGGCGCGCTCGCCTTCGCCCTCGCCGCCGCCCTGGGCGCCGGGTTCGCGCCCGGCCTGGCCCTGGCCGACGCCGCGCCGACCGCCGCCGTCGACATCCCGTACGAGCAGTTCACCCTGCCCAACGGCCTGCGCGTGGTGGTGCACACCGACCGCAAGGCGCCGATCGTGGCGGTGAACATCTGGTACCACGTCGGCAGCAAGGACGAGCCTGCCGGGCGCACCGGCTTCGCGCACCTGTTCGAGCACCTGATGTTCAACGGCTCGGAGAACCATCCGGGCGAGTTCTTCGACCCGTTCGAGCTGGCCGGCGCCACCGACATGAACGGCACCACCAACTCCGATCGCACCAACTACTTCGAGAACGTGCCCACCACCGCGCTCGACATGGCGCTGTGGATGGAGTCCGACCGCATGGGCCACCTGCTCGGCGCGATCGACCAGGCCACGCTCGACGAGCAGCGCGGCGTGGTCCAGAACGAGAAGCGCCAGGGCGAGAACCAGCCCTACGGCCAGGTGTGGGAGAAGCTCGGCCGCGCGCTGTACCCGGTCGGCCACCCGTACCACCACACCACGATCGGGTCGATGAACGACTTGAACGCGGCCTCGCTGGAGGACGTCAAGAACTGGTTCCGCACCTGGTACGGCCCCAACAACGCGGTGTTGGTGCTGGCCGGCGACATCGACGTCGCCACCGCGAAGGAGAAGGTCGCGAAGTACTTCGGCGACATCCCGGCCACGCCGAGCATGGCGCAGCCGAAGGTCGACGTGGCGCAGCGCCCGGCCGACACCCGCGAGGTGATGCACGACAAGGTGCCGCAGGCGCGCATCTTCCGCGCCTGGAACGTGGCGCAGGTCGGGACGAAGGACGTGGACGAGCTGCAGGTGCTGTCGCAGGTGCTCGGCGGCAGCAAGTCCTCGCGCCTGGACAAGCGCCTGCTGCACGGCGACAAGCTGGTCGACAGCGTCAGCACGATGGTCGACGCGCAGCAGCTGGGCTCCAACTTCTACGTGATGGCCACGGTCAAGCAGGGCGTGGACCCGGCAAAGGTCGAGGCGATCATCGACGAGGAGCTGGAGAAGCTCGTGACCGAAGGCCCGACCGAGGCCGAGCTGGCGCAGGCCAAGACCGTGTTCCGCGCCGGCTTCATCCGCGGCATCGAGCGCATCGGCGGCTTCGGCGGCAAGGCCGACGCGCTGGCCTCGTGCACGATCTACGAGGGCGATCCGGGCTGCTTCCGCACCGAGCTGGCCAACATCCAGGGCACCAGCGTCGACGACGTCAAGGCGGTCGGCGCGAAGTGGCTGGGCGCGGGCAGCCACACCCTGGTGGTCGAGCCCGGCGAGCGCACGCCGCTGGCCGAGGAGCCGACCGTCAAGCCGGCGCCGATGACGCTGCCGCCGGCCGATCCGAAGTACACCGTCGAAGCCAGCACGGTCGACCGCAGCAAGGGCGTGCCGGAGCCGACGAGCTTCCCGGACCTGAAGTTCCCCACGCTGCAGCGCGCGACGCTCGGGAACGGCACCGAGGTGATCCTGGCCGAGCGCCACGACATCCCGGTGGTGCAGATGAGCTACGAGTTCGCCGGCGGCTCGGCCAGCGACGACAAGGCCACGCTCGGCGCGGCCAGCTTCGCGATGGGCATGCTCGACGAGGGCGCGGGCGATCTCGACTCGCTGGCCTTCGGCGACCGCGCCGAGTCGCTGGGCGCGAGCCTGGGCGCGGGCGCCTCGCTCGACGGCAGCAGCGCCTACCTGTCGGCGCTGAAGGAGAACCTCGACCCGTCGGTGGCGCTGTTCGCGACCATGCTGCGCCAGCCGCGCTTCGACCAGAAGGAGATCGACCGCGTCAAGGCGACCTGGATCGCCGGCATCGCGCAGGAGAAGGCGCGCCCGAACGGCGCCGCGACGCGCGTGCTGCCGCCGCTGCTCTACGGCGACGGCCACCCGTACGCGATCCCGTTCAGCGGCACCGGCACCGAGGCGTCGATCGCCGCGCTGGGGCGCGACGACCTGGTGCGCTACGAGCGCACCTGGCTGCGCCCGGAGCACGCGACCGTGATCGTCGTCGGCGACACCACGCTGAAGGAGATCGTGCCGGTGCTCGACCGCCACTTCGGCGACTGGAAGGGCGAGGGCGCCGCGCCGCAGGCGGTGTCGATCCCGCAGGTCGCGCGCCCGGGCAAGCCGCGCGTGTTCCTGATCGACCAGCCCGGCGCGGTGCAGGCGACGATCTTCGCCGGCGAGCTGGTGCCCTCGACCACCGACCCGGACGCGGTGGAGTTCGACGTCGCCAACGACGTGCTCGGCGGCCAGTTCTCCTCGCGGCTCAACATGAACCTGCGCGAGGACAAGCACTGGGCCTACGGCGCCTACAGCTTCACCTCCGGCGCGCTCGGCCAGCGGCCGTGGATGGCCTACGCGCCGGTGCAGATCGACAAGACCGCCGAGTCGCTCAAGGAGATGCGCAGCGAGATCGACGCCTACGCCGACGGCGGCAAGCCGGCGACCCAGGCCGAGCTCGACAAGGTGCGCGCGGCCGACATCCGCGGCCTGCCGGGCGCCTACGAGACCGCGCGCGCGGTGATGTCGACCATCGGCGGGATCGTGCGCTACGACCGCCCGGACGACTACGTGTTCAAGCGCAAGGCCGAAGTCGAGTCGCTGACCACCGCGCAAGTGGCGCAGGCGGCGAAGACGATCGACCCGCAGGCGGTGACCTGGGTGGTGGTCGGCGACCTCAAGCAGATCGAACAGCCGGTGCGCGCGCTGGGCATCGGCGAGGTGAGGATCGTCGATGCCGACGGCAAGCCGGTGGCCGCTGGCGCCAAGGCGGCCGCGTCTTCGGCGATCGACGACGGCGACAAGCAGTAGGCGTCCCGGCTCCCTCCCCTGCGAAGGCAGGGGAGGGAGTTGCACCCGCGGACGCGTCACCGACACGGCCGATTTGCCCAGTTCAGACCCCGGCCGCCACAATCCCCCGCGTTCCCGCTCCCAGGAAACCGCCATGCGCCTCCACCTTGCCGTCGCCGCCGCCGTCCTCGCCCTGTCCGGCTGCACCTGGGTGCACATGGCGCCGGGCGCCTCGGCGGTGAAGGTCGTGGCGAGCCCGCCGGCCGGCTGCGAGAAGCGCGGCGAGGTCAGCGTCTCGGTGGCCGACAAGGTCGCCCTGGTCTATCACCGCAACGACCTGCGGGTGCGCGAGGAGCTCGAGACCCTGGCCCGCAACGAGGCCCCGGGGATCGGCGCCGACACCATCAGCCCGATGGGCGAGCCGGTGAACGGCGACCAGAAGTTCGCCGCCTGGCGCTGCGGCCGCTGAGCGGTTCATCGCGGCAACGCGGGCGGGGTGCGGAGGGGGCCGGGAGCCGGTAATATGCATTCCCTTTTGTCCAGCCATCCGGCGGCCAGCCCATGCTTTTCCAACACGTCGCCATCGCCGGCCTCGCCCACATCGACGCGCCGCGCCGCCTCTCCAGCGATGAGATCAACGCCCGCCTGAGGCCCACGCTCGACCGGCTCGGCATCAAGACGGACGTGCTGCGGGACATCGCCGGCATCCACGCCCGCCACCTGTGGGACGAGGGCGTGCAGGCCTCCGACGCCGCCACGCTGGCCGGGGTCAAGGCGCTGGCCGACGCCGGCATCGATCCGGACAAGGTCGGCCTGCTGGTCAACACCTCGGTCAGCCGCGACTACCTCGAGCCGTCCACGGCTTCGATCGTCAGCGGCAACCTCGGCCTGCCCGACACCTGCCAGAACTTCGACGTCGCCAACGCCTGCCTGGCCTTCCTCAACGGCATGGACATCGCCAGCCGCATGATCGAGCGCGGCGAGATCGACTACGCGCTGGTGGTCGACGGCGAGACCGCGGACCTGGCCTACGAGAAGACGCTCGAGCGCATGACCCGCGCCGATTCGACCGAAGAGGATTTCCGCAACGAAATGGCGACGCTCACCCTGGGCTCCGGCGCCGCGGCGATGGTGCTGGCCCGCGCCGAGCTGGCCCCGGGCGCGCCGCGCTACCGCGGCGGCGTCACCCGCGCCGCGACCCAGTGGAACAAGCTGTGCCGTGGCAACCTCGACGGCATGATCACCGACACCCGCACCCTGCTGATCGAGGGCGTGAAGCTGGCGCAGAAGACCTTCGTCGCCGCCCGCCAGGCGCTGGGCTGGGTGGTGGAGGAGATGGACGAGTTCGTGGTCCACCAGGTCAGCAAGGCCCACACCGCCGCCTTCACCAAGGCGATGGGCATCGACCCGAAGAAGGTGCTGACCATCTTCGGCGAGCACGGCAACATCGGCCCCGCCTCGGTGCCGATCGTGCTGAGCAAGCTGCGCGAGATGGGGCGCCTGAAGAAGGGCAGCCGCATCGCCCTGCTCGGCATCGGCTCCGGGCTGAACTGCTCGATGGCCGAGGTCGTGTGGTGACGGCCGCCGCCTGATCCCGAACGGGGCCGGTTCGTCCGGCCCTTTTCATGTCGACGCCGCCGATGGACTTCCCCGACTACCCATTCACGCCGCGGCGCTTCGAAGCGCGGCCCGGCATCGCCATGTCGTACCTCGACGAGGGCCCGCGCGAAGGCGAGGTCGCGGCTCCTGAAGTGGTCGTCATGGTCCACGGCAACCCGTCGTGGAGCTACTACTGGCGGCACCTGGTGCTGGGGCTGCGCGACCGCTATCGCTGCATCGTGCCCGACCACGTCGGCATGGGGCTGTCCGACAAGCCCGACGATGGCGGCGGCGTGCGCCCGCCGGCCGATCCGCGCGCGGCGCGCTACGACTACACGCTGCGATCGCGCATCGACGACCTGGCCGCGCTGCTGCGCCATGCCGGGGTCGACGACGCGACGCCGGTGACGCTGGCGGTGCACGACTGGGGCGGGATGATCGGCTTCGGCTGGGCGCTGGCGCACATGCCGCAGGTGAAGCGGCTGGTGGTGCTCAACACCGCGGCGTTCCCGCTGCCGGCGGCCAAGCCGATGCCGTGGCAGCTCTCGCTGGGGCGCGATTCGCGGATCGGCGGCTGGGCGATCCGGCGCTTCAACCTGTTCGCGCGCGGGGCGGCGCGGTTCGGCACCGTGCGCAAGCTGCCCAAGGACGTGCGCGAGGCCTATGCCGGCGTGTACGACGGCTGGGACGACGCGATCGCCACTCTGCGCTTCATGCAGGACATCCCGCTGCGCGAGGGCGACCGCGCCTGGCCGCTGGTCGCCGAGGCCGGGCGCCGGCTGCACGAATTCGCCGACCGGCCGGCGTTCATCGGCTGGGGATTGCGCGACTTCGTGTTCGACCGCCACTTCCTCGCCGGCTTCCGCGACGCGTTGCCGCGCGCACGGGTGATGGCGTTCGAGGATGCCGGGCACTACGTGCTGGAGGACCGGCACGAGGCGCTGGTGCCGGCGATCCGCGCTTTCCTCGATGAAAACAGCTCGTGAGGAGCCTGGCGTTTTCGTGATTGGGGACGTGATGGTTGCTGGCTAAGGACGGCGTCAGGCCCTGTCATCCCGAGCGCAGCGAGGGATCTCCCTGCCGCAAAAGCGGATCCCTCGCTGCGCTCGGGATGACAGTCACCGTGCAGCCCGCTCGCCAATCAACCGTCAACCGTCACCGGTCACCCACAGTCGCCGGTCCCGAGGCGAGTCACCACCCGCCAGTCACGCCGCGATCGGCGGCGGCAGCGCCGGGGGTTCGTTGCCGTTGTCGTCGGGATTGTCGTCGCCGTCGTTGGCCGCGGCTTCGCGCCAGGCCCAGTCGGCCGGCACGAGCAGGGGCAGCCCGTGCGCCAGGCGCGCCTTGTCGCACTGCGCGCTCGGCTCGCCGAACTCCCACGAGGCCGGCACCGCCGCGCACACGCTCGGCCGCACCGGGTGGATGCCGCAGCGCGAGTACTCGCCGATGCGCGCGTCGAGGGCGATGCAGCGCGGCTGCGCCTGCGAGGTGCCGCGCATCACCCGCTCGTGGCTGCGCAGCGGCTCGGTGAGCTCGACCGGGACCACGCCGCCGAGCGCGGGCTCGGCCTCGGACCAGTGGAAGCTGACGCGGAAATGGGCGCAGCAGGCGCCACAGCTCAGGCACGGATGGGGCATGCGCGGACCGCGTCGGGTTGGCGGGGTATGGGCGGGGGTGCGGCATTTTGCGGTTTTCGCGGCCGCGCGCAAGGGGGCGGGACGGGCCGGCCGGAGGCCGGCAACCGGCGATAATCCCCCGATGGATCCCGCCTGCAACATCGCCGCCGCGCTGCCGCGGCTGGCCGCCGAACGCCCGCGCCAGGTCGCCATCCGCTGTCCCGGCCGGCGCGGCGCGGGCGGCATGGCGCGCTACGACGTCGCGCTCGACTACGCCGGCCTGGATGCGCGCAGCGACGCGATCGCCGCCGGCCTGGCCGCGCGCGGCGTGGTGCGCGGCACCCGCACCGTGGTGATGGTGCGGCCGACGCCGGAGTTCTTCCTGGTGATGTTCGCGCTGTTCAAGGCCGGCGCGGTGCCGGTGCTGGTCGATCCGGGCATCGACCGGCGCGCGTTGAAGCAATGCCTGGACGAGGCGCGGCCGGAGGCCTTCATCGGCGTCCCGCTGGCGATGCTGGCGAAGGCGCTGCTGGGCTGGGCGCGTTCGGCGCGCGTGCGCGTCACCACCGGCGCGCGCGCGTGGCTCGCCGACGCCACCCTGGCGCAGGTCGAGCGCGACGGCGCCGACGCCGGGCCGCAGCTGGCCGGCACGCAGCCCGACGACGTCGCCGCGATCCTGTTCACCAGCGGCTCGACCGGCGTGCCCAAGGGCGTGGTGTACCGGCACCGCCATTTCGTCGCGCAGGTGGGGATGCTGCGCGACGCCTTCGACATGCAGCCCGGCGGCGTGGACCTGCCGACGTTTCCGCCGTTCGCACTGTTCGATCCCGCGCTCGGGCTGACCTCGGTCATCCCCGACATGGATCCCACCCGGCCCGCGCAGGCCGACCCGCGCAGGCTGCTGGACGCGATCGAGCGCTTCGGCGCCACCCAGCTGTTTGGCTCGCCGGCGCTGATGCGGGTGCTGGCCGACCACGGCACGCCGCTGCCGACGGTGCGCCGCGCGACCTCGGCCGGCGCGCCGGTGCCGCCGGAGGTGGTGGCGAAGATGCTCGCGCTGCTGCCGGACGACGCGCAGTTCTGGACGCCCTACGGCGCCACCGAATGCCTGCCGGTCGCGGCGATCGAGGGCCGCGAGCTGCTGACCCTGCGCGAGCGCACCGAGCAGGGCGCCGGCACCTGCGTCGGCCGCCCGGTGGCGCCGAACGAGGTGCGCATCATCCGCGTCGACGACGGGGCGATCGAGGCGTGGTCGGACGAACTGCTGGTGAAGGACGGCCAGGTCGGCGAGATCACCGTTGCCGGCCCGACCGCCACCGACGCGTACTTCAACCGCGACGCGCAGACGCGGCTGGCGAAGATCGTCGAAGCGGCACGCACCCCTCGCACTGGCTCGCTGCGCGAACCTGTCCCTCTCGCCGCAGGCGGGGCGAGGGAGTCTGCGTCGTCGCCAGTGGAGGAAACGGACGGGCCCGCGCCGCGCCAGCGCCCGGAAACGGGCGAGCGCATCGTCCACCGCATGGGCGACCTCGGCTACTTCGACGCGCAGGGACGGCTCTGGTTCTGCGGCCGCAAGTCGCAGCGCGTGGTGGATGCGCAGGGCACGCTGTGCACCGAGCAGGTCGAGCCCGTGTTCAACCGCCACCGGGAAGTGCGCCGCACCGCGCTGGTCGGCGTCGGCGCGCGCGGCGCGCAGCGCCCGGTGCTGTGCGTGGAGCTGCGCGACGGCATCGCCCGCGCCGAGCAGCCGCGCATCGCCGCCGAACTGCGCCGGTTGGGCGAGGGCTTCGTCCACACCGCGCGGGTGGAGACGTTCCTGTTCCACCCGCGCTTCCCGGTCGACATCCGCCACAACGCCAAGATCGGGCGCGAGAAGCTCGCGGCGTGGGCCGCGAAACAGCTGCGGAGGTCGGCATGAGGATCCTGGTCACTGGCGGCGGCGGTTTCCTCGGCAAGGCGCTGTGCCGCGGGCTGGTGCAGCGCGGGCACGAGGTCGCGAGCTTCAACCGTGGCACCTACCAGGCGCTCGAGGCGCTGGGCGTGCGCCAGCTGCGCGGCGACCTGGCCGATCGCGACGCGGTGATCGCCGCCGCGCAGGGCTGCGACGCGATCTTCCACAACGCCGCCAAGGCCGGCGCCTGGGGCAGCTACGACAGCTACCACCGCGCCAACGTCGTCGGCACCGACAACGTGCTCGATGCGTGCCGCGCGCACCGCATCCGCCGACTGGTCTACACCTCCACGCCCAGCGTCACCCATCGCGCGACGCATCCGGTGGCCGGGCGCGGCGCCGACGAGGTGCCCTACGGCGAGGGTTTCAAGGCCGCGTACGCCGCGACCAAGACCATCGCCGAGAAGGCGGTGCTCGCCGCCAACGGCGAGCGGCTGGCGACGGTGGCGCTGCGGCCGCGGCTGATCTGGGGGCCGGGCGACAACCAGCTGCTGCCGCGCCTGGTCGAGCGCGCGCGCGCCGGCCGCCTGCGCTTCGTCGGCGGCGGCGACAACCTGATCGACACCACCTACATCGACAACGCCGCGCAGGCGCACTTCGATGCCTTCGAGCACCTGGCGCCGGGCGCGCCGTGCGCGGGCCGCGCGTACTTCATCAGCAATGGCGAGCCGAAGACCGTGCGCGAGGTGGTCAACGGCCTGCTGCGCGCGGCCGGCGCGCCGCAGGTCGACAAGACGATCCCGTTCGGCGTGGCCTACGCGATCGGCGCCGCGTGCGAGGCGGCGTGGTCGCTGCTGCCGCTGCGCGGCGAGCCGCCGATGACGCGCTTCCTCGCCGAGCAGCTGAGCACCACGCACTGGTACGACATGCGGCCGGCGGAGCGCGATTTCGGCTACCGGCCGGCGGTTCCGTTTCACGAGGGCCTCACCCGGCTGAAGCATTCATGGGAACAGTCGCGCACCGTCACCCGCTGACCACCGCGCGCTGCGGATCATGGCCCCAACCCATCAACGGACCCGGGAGCCAGCCATGCTGCACTACGCCATCGTCTTCTTCGTCATCGCCATCATCGCGGCGGTGCTCGGCTTCTCCGGCATCGCCGGCGCAGCGAGCAACATCGCCTGGATCCTGTTCGTCGTGTTCCTGATCCTGGCGGTGGTGTCGCTGCTGCGCGGCAGGCGCGTCTGACGCGCGACGCCCCATGACGCAGCCCTGGACGGGTCCGCCGCGAAGCGGACCCGTTCTTCGTGGGAGCCGCTTCAGCCGCGAGCTTTTCCTCACCGGCCACGCTGGGCAGAAGAGTTCGCGGCTGAAGCCGCTTCCACCCGATCTCCCGCCCATTCCCCACGGCATCTGCCTGCGGGCGCGCGCTGGCCCACGGCTACAATGGGCCATGACCGACGCCGCCGCCCCCGCCTCGCCGCTCGACGCCCTCAAGCCCGCCGCGGGCCGGGTGCTGGAGGCCGCGCTCAACCGCGCCGTGGCGCTCGACCCCGACACCCGCCAGGCGCTGCGCGCGCTCGATGGCCGTCGCGTCGAACTCGCGCTGCAGTCGCCGCCGCTGGCGCTGCAGCTGCGGGTGGACGGCGAGCGCCTGCTGGTCGGCCCGGTCGATCGCGAGCGCGAGGCCGATCTCTCGGTGCGCGGCACGCTCGGCTCGCTGCTCGCACGGCTGCCGGCGCTGCTCGGCGGCCGTCGCGACGACGCGCCGCCGGTCGGCGGCATGCGCATCGCCGGCGACGCCGACCTCGCGCGCCGGCTGCAGCGGCTGGCCGAGCGCTTCGACCCGGACTGGCAGCAGCCCTTCGTCGCGGTGTTCGGCGACGTGCTCGGCGTGCAGGTCGCGAACGGCTTCGCCGAGGCGCTGCGGCAGGCGCGCGCGCTCGGCGGCGAGCTCGCCGGCACCGCCGCCGAATACATCGTCGAGGAATCACGCGACGTCGTCGGCCGCGACGAGCTCGACGCCTTCCACGACGACGTCGACGCGCTGCGCGACGACGTCGAGCGCCTGGCCGCGCGGCTGTCGCGCCTGGCCGGGGTGGCGCCGTGAAGGGCGCGCTGCGCGCGCTGCGGATCGGCCGCGTGCTGGTGCGCCACCGCCTCGACGACCTGTTCGACGACACCCCGGCCGAACGCTGGCTGCGGCTGATGCGCCCCTTCGTGCCGCGCGCCCCGCGCGAGCTGGCCGCGCAGCCGCGCGGCGCGCGCCTGCGCCTGGCGCTGCAGGAGCTTGGGCCGATCTTCGTCAAGTTCGGGCAGATCCTGTCCACCCGCCGCGACCTGGTGCCGCCGGACGTGGCCGACGAGCTGTCGCTGCTGCAGGACCGCGTCGCGCCGTTCGACGGCGACGCCGCGCGCGCGATCGTCGAGTCCTCGCTCGGCCGCCGCGTCGACGAGGCGTTCGCCGCGTTCGACACCACGCCGCTGGCCTCGGCCTCGATCGCGCAGGTGCACGCCGCCAGCCTGCCCGCGCGCGACGGCGAGCCCGCGCGCGAGGTGGTGGTGAAGGTGCTGCGTCCCGGCATCGAGCGCCAGATCGCCGACGACATCGCGCTGCTCAAGAGCATCGCCGGCCTGGTCGACCGCGCGCATCCGTCGGCCGACAAGATCCGCCCGCGCGAGATCGTCGCCGAGATCGAGAACACGCTGGCCGCCGAGCTCGACCTGCAGCGCGAGGGCGCCAACGCCTCGGTGCTGCGGCGGTTCTGGGAAGGCTCGGCCGACCTCTACGTGCCCGAACCGGTGTGGAGCCACAGCGCCGGCCGCGCGCTGACGATGGAGCGCGTGCGCGGCATCCCCAGCGACGACATCGAGGCGCTCGACGCCGCCGGGATCGACCGCAAGGCGCTGGCGGCCAAGGGCGTGCGGGTGTTCTACACCCAGGTCTTCCGCGACAACTTCTTCCACGCCGACGCGCACGCCGGCAACATCTGGGTGGACGCCGATCCCGCGCGCCGCGCCAACCCGCGCTTCATCGCGCTCGACTTCGGGATCATGGGCCAGCTCTCCAGCGAGGACCAGTATTACCTCGCCGAGAACTTCATGGCGATCTTCAACCGCGACTACCGCCGCATCGCCGAGCTGCACGTGCAGGCCGGCTGGATGCCCTCGCACATCCGCATCGACGAGCTCGAGGCGGCCGCGCGCGCGGTGTGCGAGCCGTACTTCACCCGGCCGCTGTCCGAGATCTCGCTCGGCGAGGTGCTGGTCAAGCTGTTCCGCACCGCGCAGCGCTACGAGCTCACGCTGCAGCCGCAGCTGATCCTGCTGCAGAAGACCCTGCTCAACATCGAGGGCGTCGGCCGCCAGCTCGACCCCGCGATCGACATCTGGGCGGTGGCGCGGCCGGTGCTCGAGCGCATCCTGGTCGAGCGCTACAGCCCGCAGCGGCTGATGGGCGAATTCCGCAAGCGGTTGCCTGAAATGGTCACCCACGCGCCCGACATGCCGCGGCTGCTGCACGCGTGGCTGACCCAGCAGGTGGAAGGCAAGCACGAGCTGGCGCTGCGCTCGCGCGACCTGTCCGAGCTGGTGCACACGATCAAGGGCGTGCAGCGGCGCACGGTGTCGGCGATCTTCGGCAGCGGCCTGCTGGTGGTGGCCGCGATCCTGTACGGCCTGGAAGCCGGCGGCCCGCGCCTGCTGTCGATCCCGGCGGCGGCATGGATCGCCGGCCTCGGCGGGTTGTGGGCCGTGCTCGCCGCGTGGCCGCGGCGCTGAGACTCCCTCCCCTGCCTTCGCAGGGGAGGGGGCCAGAGCTTGATGTCCTGTATGGCGACGAATGGCTCGCCGTCGTCGACAAGCCCGCCGGGCTGATGGTCCACGACAGCAGGCTTGCGCGCGGTGAGACCGACTTCGCCGCCGACCGCCTGCGCGCGCAGTTCGAGCGGCCGGTGTTCCTCGTCCATCGCCTGGACCGCGCCACCAGCGGCTGCCTGCTGCTGGCCTTCGATCGCGACACCGCGTCCGCGCTCGGCAAGGCGCTGATGGCGCGCGAGGTGGAGAAGGACTACCTCGCGGTCTGCCGCGGCTGGCCGGCAGAGGCGGCGTTCACGATCGACCATCCGCTCGATGGCGGCCCCGGCAAGCCGGAGAAGAAACCGGCGCGCACGCGCTTCGAGCGGCTGGCGACGACGGAGCTCGACGCGCCCTCCGCGGGCTTCGCGACCTCGCGCTACGCGCTGCTGCGCGCGCATCCGGACACCGGCCGCTTCCGCCAGATCCGCCGCCACCTCAAGCACGCCTCGCACCACCTGGTCGGCGACACCAGCCACGGCGACGGCCACCACAACCGGATCTTCCGCATGCGCGGCATCCATCGCATGCTGCTGCATGCGCAGCGGCTGGCGTTCGCGCATCCGCGCGATGGCCGGCGGATCGACGTGCTCGCGCCGCTCGACGCGGAGTTCGAGCGCGCGCTGGCGCTGTTCGAAGGACCCGAGAAGAAGGAATGACTGCTGCCCTTGTGGGAGCGGCTTCAGCCGCGAGCGTTTCGCGAGGCCAACAGAAGCAGGAGCTCGCGGCTGAAGCCGCTCCCACGGGAATCCCGCGGCATCGAAGGCTTGCGCGACGCATCCCGACGCCCGCCTACAATGCCCGACGGAGGTTTCCATGACCCAGCCGGCGATCACCATCCCCGAGCACGAACTCGTCGAACGCTTCGTCCGCGCCGCCGGGCCCGGCGGGCAGAACGTCAACAAGGTCTCCACCGCGGTGGAGCTGCGCTTCGACGTCGCCAACTCGCCCTCGCTGCCCGAGCCGGTGCGCGAGCGCCTGCTCGCCCGCCGCGACCGCCGCCTCACCGCCGATGGCGTGCTGGTGCTCAACGCGCAGCGCTTCCGCACCCAGGAGCGCAACCGCGAGGACGCGCGCGAACGCCTGGCGCACTTCATCGAATCCGGCCTCCGCGCGCCGGCCCCGCGCATCGCCACGCGGCCCACGCGCGCGTCGAAGCAGCGCCGCCTCGACGCCAAGCGCGAACGCAGTACCATCAAGCGCGGCCGCGGCGGCCGCGACTGGGACTGAGCCACGACGCAGGCAGGGGGACTGCATGACGCCATCGCAAGACGACGTGGTCCTGCCACTGCCGCCGAACGCGCCGCGGGTGAAGCCCAACCGCTTCAGCCGCTGGTTCGGGCGCACGATCCTGAGGCTCGGCGGCTGGCGCATGGTCGGCGAGTTCCCCGACATCCCGCGGCTGGTGCTGATCGGCGCGCCGCATTCGTCGAACTGGGACGGGCTGTGGGGCTTCGCAGCCAAGATCGCGATGGGGCTGGACATCCGCATCCTCGGCAAGGACTCTCTGTTCCGCATCCCGGTGCTGGGTTTCCTGCTCCGGCGGCTGGGGGTGATGCCGGTCGACCGCAGCGACGCGGCTGGCGTGGTCGAGCAGGCGGCGGCGCTGATCCGCGGCAGCGAGAAGTTCTGGTACGGCCTGGCGCCCGAGGGCACGCGCAAGCGCGTGGAGCGCTGGAAGAGCGGCTTCTGGAAGATCGCCCGCGCGGCGGACGTGCCGGTGCTGCGGATGTACTTCCACTATCCCGACCGCGTCATCGGCATCGGCCCGCTGTTTCACACCACCGCCGACATGGCCGCCGACATGGCCGCGATCCGCGAGTGGTACCGGCCCTGGAAGGGCAAGAACCGCGGGACGGTGTAGGCCCTGCGCGCCCCGCCGGTGGAAGCCCCCGCTTCCCAGGAGAGGGAAAGGGAAGCGGGAACCGCCGGTACTTCAACCCTCTCCCGCTTCGCGGGAGAGGGAGGCGCGAAGCGCCGGTGAGGGCCCGGCTTTTCGCCGCGTTCCTTCGCGAGCGGCTTCGGGTCGTTGCGCGAGGGAAGTCGGCGGCGGGGGAATCGCTCTTCCGCCGGCAAGGCGTCCTGCCTTGACGGCGGCGCCGGCCATCCATGGCCGGCTTGACGCGACTCCCCCGCCGGCGCCTTCCGTATCGGACTCGCATCGCTTCGGCCGCAAGAAAGCTTCCTCCGCTTCGCAGGCGAGGCGATGGCGGCCGCTGGATGCTTCTCCGCTGCGCGCAAGAGCCATTGCACAGCGCTTCACATGCCCGCTGGGTGCCTGCCAACCGAAGCCACGCAAATCCCCCAGGAAGGCGGCGGCCGGGGGATCGCGGCCAAGCCGGCCATGGATGGCCGGCGCCCCCGTCAGGACAGGATGTCCTGCCGGGGGAAGAGCGATTCCCCGGCCGCCGCCTTCCCTCGCGCCTCCAGCCGAAGCCGCCTTCCAAGGCGCCTGCCGGCCACCCACCCTGAACGACCCCGCCGAACCAATTGCACATGCCCGCCGCCGCCCCGGGCGCTACCCTGTGCGGTTTCCGGCCTCATCGCACCCAAACAGGAGTCCCGTTCCATGACGCGACCGCTCGTGCTCGCCGCCGCCATCAGCCTCGCCCTCGCGGCGTGCAACGGCCAGGCCCCCGAATCCAAGACCGCCGACCAGAAGACCGAGGCCCCCGCCACCGTGACGCCCGCCAGCGAGAACCCCCTGCTCACCGCCAGCACCCTGCCGTTCCAGGCCCCGCCGTTCGACAGGATCAAGGACGCCGACTTCATGCCCGCCTTCGAGGAAGGCATGAAGCAGCACCTGGCCGAGGTCCGCAAGATCGCCGACAACCCCGAGGCGCCGACGTTCGACAACACCATCGTGGCGATGGAGAACACCGGCGAGACGCTCAACCGCGTCGCCCACGTGTTCTTCGGTCTGGTCCAGGCCGACACCAACGACGCGCGCCAGAAGATCCAGGAAGAGGTCGCGCCCAAGCTGGCCGCGCACCAGGACGAGATCGCGCTCGACCCCAAGCTGTTCGCCCGCGTCAAGACGATCTACGACCAGCGCGACACGCTGGGCCTCGACCCGGTGCAGAAGCGCCTGGTCGAGCGCGACTACGACGAACTGGTGCGCGCCGGCGCGCAGCTCTCCGACGCCGACAAGGCGACGATGCGCAAGCTCAACGTCGAGGAGAGCTCGCTGTCGACCAAGTTCCACGCGATGCTGGTCGCCGCCGCCGCCAAGGGCGCGGTGGTCGTCGACGACAAGGCGAAGCTCGAGGGCCTGTCCGACGGCGACCTCGCCGCCGCCGCGCAGGACGCCAAGGCGCGCAAGCTCGACGGCAAGTGGCTGTTCGCGCTGCAGAACACCACCCAGCAGCCGGTGCTGGCCTCGCTCAAGGACCGCGACCTGCGCGCGAAGATCCTCGAGGCCTCGATGACGCGCACCGAGCACGGCGACGAGAACGACACCCGCGCCACCATCCAGCGCCTGGCCCAGCTGCGCTCGCAGAAGGCCAAGCTGCTCGGCTACAAGACCTTCGCCGACTACCAGCTCGGCGACCAGATGGCCAAGACCCCGGACCAGGCGCTCAAGCTGCTGACCGACACCGTGCCGGCCGCCACCGCCAAGGCGCGCAGCGAGATCACCGAGATGCAGAAGGTCATCGACGCGCAGAACGGCGGCTTCAAGCTCGCCGCGTCCGACTGGGACTTCTACGCCGAGCAGGTCCGCAAGGCCCAGTACGACCTCGACGAGTCGCAGATCAAGCCCTACTTCGAGCTCGACAACGTGCTGCAGAACGGCGTGTTCTTCGCCGCCAACCAGCTCTACGGCCTGACGTTCAAGGAGCGCAAGGACATCCCGGTGTACAACCCGGACGTGCGCGTGTTCGAGGTGTTCGACAAGGACGGCAGCTCGCTGGCGCTGTTCTACTGCGACTACTTCAAGCGCGACAGCAAGTCCGGCGGCGCGTGGATGGACGTGTTCGTCGACCAGAACGGCCTGACCGGCACCAAGCCGGTGGTCTACAACGTCGCCAACTTCACCAAGCCCGCGCCAGGCCAGCCGGCGCTGCTGTCGTTCGACGACGTGACCACGATGTTCCACGAGTTCGGCCACGCGCTGCACGGCATGTTCTCGGACGTGAAGTACCCGTCGATCTCGGGCACCAGCACCTCGCGCGACTTCGTCGAGTTCCCGTCGCAGTTCAACGAGCACTGGGCCACCGACCCGAAGGTGTTCGCCAACTACGCCAAGCACTACAAGACCGGCGAAGCGATGCCGCAGGCGCTGGTGGACAAGATCAAGAAGTCGCGCACCTTCAACCAGGGCTACGCCACCACCGAATACCTCTCGGCCGCGCTGCTCGACATGGCCTGGCACACCCTGCCGGCCGACGCACCGCTGCAGGACGTGGACAAGTTCGAGGCCGACGCGTTGAAGAAGTTCAAGGTCGACCTGCCCGAAGTGCCGCCGCGCTACCGCACCAGCTACTTCGACCACATCTGGGGCGGCGGCTACTCGGCCGGCTACTACGCCTACTTCTGGTCCGAGGTGCTCGACGACGACGCCTTCGAATGGTTCAAGGAGCACGGTGGCCTGACCCGCGAGAACGGCCAGACCTTCCGCGACAAGATCCTCTCGCGCGGCAACACCGTCGACCTCGCCACCCTCTACCGCGACTTCCGCGGCAAGGATCCGAGCGTGGAGCCGCTGCTGGAGAATCGCGGGCTGAAGTAGGCCGGAGCTGCGGATCCGATCACGAACCGGGATAGCCATGGCCATCCCGGTTTCGTTTGGACGCTGCCGCGTCGGTACGATAGCCGAATGACTGGCACCGATCCCGACAAGCGGCTGCGATTGCTCGTCAACCTCCTGCTTCCGGCCTGCGCGCTGGTGCTGGCAGCGTTCTACTTCTCGATGTTCCGGCGCGACAACGCCGCGCCCGTCGTCGACCTCGCCGGCTATCGTGTCGGAGATGCCGCGGGCTTCCGGTACGGGATGGAGAGGTGCTGGTGGAACGAGAGGAAAATCGGGGCCACCGGCTGGATCGTGCGCGAACGCCGGGGCATGTCGCAGCGTTCGGTGCGCGTGGTCCTTGTGGATCGTGACGGTCGTGCGCATGCATTGAAGACGACGTTGCTCGACCGCGCCGATGTCAGCAAGCGCCTGAACGAGCAGTTGGGCAATGCGGTGCGGTACCGAAACGCAGGCTTCACCGCTTCGCTCAACCTCACGGCCGCGGGTATGGTGGGCCGGCCGGGCAGCCTGTCGATCGCCTACGACGACGGCGAGGCCAGGATTCTGCTGCCGATCCCATGCCGTCCGGAGCAGTTGCGATGAAGTCCTGGCTGGCCCGGAACCAGGATCGGGGTTGCCTTGCGCTCGCCGCCGTGGCGATCGTCGCCCTGCATGCCTTCGCGCTTGGTAATCGCCTGGTGGCGGACGACGAATGGTTCGCACGGATCCTCGACCAGCAGTCGCTGTGGGACTTCCTCGCTTTCCGCTATGCGCACTGGTCGGGACGGATCCCGATCGAGGCGGCGCTGGTGCTGGTGGTCAACCATCCTTGGGCGTGGCGGCTGCTGAATGCGTCGATGCTGCTGCTGTTTTGCCACTCGGCGGGCCGGCTTGCGCTCGCCTCCACCGGGAAATCGACGGCCGCGACGACCTCGCTCGCGTTCGCGACGCTCATGCTGGCTTCGCCGCAGGTGCTGTATGGCGCCGCGTGGTGGACGACAGGCTCGGTGAACTACCTGTGGCCTGCGGCTCTGGGGCTGTACGGCATGCTCGCTTTCGGCGAGCCGAGGAATCGAGGCAGCCTGGCGCGGCTTGCTTGCGCCGTGGCTTCCGGTCTGGCGATGTACAACGAGCAGGTCGCACTGGTCCTGCTACCCGCGTCGCTGCTGGTCGTCGGCGCGCTGGTGGTGCAGCGCCGATGGCAGCGATGGGATCTGGTGCAGGTCGCCTTCATGGCTGCGAATGCGGCGCTGGTGTTCTCCGCGCCGGGCTCGCAGCGCCGCTATGTCGCCGAACAGGCCTTGCGGTTTCCCGAGTTCGGCACGCTGGACCTTCTGGACAAGGCGGCGATCGGCCTGGGTCTGGTGAATGACGGCATGGCCGACCCGCACAACTTGCTGGTGGCCTTGCTGGTCGCCAGCGTGGCGGCACTGTTGTTGCGCGTCCAATTCGGCAAAGCCGCCAAGACCGCGCTTTACGTGGCGCTCGGCTTCCTGGCGCTCGTCTATGTCTTGGGCGCGCTCGATGCAGTCAAGCCAGACACGCATGCCTTCTACCTGCTGCCTCGACTCGACGGAGCGGCAGCGAGTTCGTCGCGCACCTATGCGTTGTCGGCGTGGTTTGCGTTCTCGATCGCTTGCCTGGTGATCGGGGCCGTGGTTGCGTCGTGGCATGCCCTGCGCGAATGGAAGGGCGTGCTCGTCACGCTGCTGCTGGGACTGGCATCCATCGCGGCGATGGGGTTTTCACCCACTGCATATGCTTCCGGCAGCCGCATCCAGTTCGTCTGCCAGTGCGCGCTGTTGCTGGTCGCGCTGCGGATGATGGCCGCCATCGAGCGTGAGTTCGGGGCCCGCGGAGCGAAAGCCGGCATCATCCTCGTCGCGGTTGCTGCCGCGTGGCGTGTTTTTCGCCTGTTGGCCTGACCGGATGCCGGCGCGCGCCTTCGCGGTTCTCAGGCGATCTCCGGCGCGGTTCCGATCCGCGCCAGCTTGTCCGGGTTGCGCATGATGAACACGTCGGTGAGCCGGCCGGCCTCGTCGTAGGCGAACGAGACCGCCGAGGCGATGGCGTCGCCGTCGCGCAGCAGGAAGCCGCGGTTGCCGTTGATCGTCGCTTCCTCCAGCCGGCCCGATGCCCACCAGGCGTGCAGGCCGGCCTGGATGAAGCGCAGCACTTCCTCGCGCCCGTGCATGACGCGGCGCGCGGCGGCGGCCTTGCCGCCGCCGTCGGCGGACAGGCGCACGTCGTCGGAGAGCAGGTCGGCCAGGTCGTCGATCGAACCGGTCGCGATCGCGGTGCCGAACGCGGCCAGCAGCTGCCGCTGCCGTGCCGGCGGGGTGGCGTGGCGCACCTTGGCCCGCTCGACGTGGCCGCGCGCGCGTGCCACCAGCTGGCGGCAGGCCGGCTCCTGCAGCTCCAGCGTGCGGGCGACCTGCGGATACGGCACGTCGAAGATCTCGTGCAGCAGGTAGGCGGCGCGCTCCTTCGGCGTGAGCCGCTGCAGCGCGAGCAGGAAGGCGGTGGTGAGCGAGGACGCGAGCGCGCTGGCGCTTTCGGGCGTCGCGTGCTCGATGGCGTCGTCGTTGGCGGTCTGCACCGGCTCGGGCAGCCAGGGGCCGATGTACTCGACGCGCGCGCGGTCGGCCGAGCGCAGGATGTCGAGGCAGTGGCGCGTGCACACGGTCGTCAGCCACGCGCCGGGGTTGTCGACGTCGGCGCGGTCGTTGGCCTGCCACTTCAGGAAGGTGTCCTGCACCGCGTCCTCGGCGTCGGCATGCGAGCCGAGGATGCGGTAGGCCAGGCCGAGCAGGCCCGGGCGGGCCTGCTCGAACAGCGCGACGCAATCGCGGTCCTGCATCGTCACCGGCCGGGGCTCACTGGTTCGAGATGGAGATCCGGTTCCACAGGTTGATCATCGCGATCTCGGCGCCGAGCGCGGCGACCTCCTGCTCGCTGAAGTGCTCGCGCAGCGTGGCGCGCAGCCCGGGCAGCACCGACTGGTCGTCCAGCCGCGTCATCGCCTCGGTGAACGCCAGCGCGGCCTTCTCGCGCGGGCTGTAGTCGTCGACGTGCTGCCAGACCACCAGGCGGTCGAGCCGCTCGCTGGTCTCGCCGGCCTCGCGCGCGTCGCGGGTGTGCATCTTCACGCAGTGCGCGCAGCCGTTGATCTGCGAGGCGCGCAGCACCACAAGGTGGTGGAGCGTGGTGCCGAGCCCGAGGGCGTTGATGGCGGGATTGACCTGCATCAGCACCTGCATGATGCCGGGGGCCAGCTGCGGGTAGCGGATGGTGTTGTCGTCCTTCATGGGGGAGTTCCTCTGCCAGGCGGGTTGCCTTGCCTGTTCGACGATCCAGCGGCCGCACCTGTGACATGCCGGCACCCTGCTTTCGTGGGAGCGGCTTCAGCCGCGAGCTCTTCTGTCCGCGCCAGGCCATCGGCTTGGAAAGCTCGCGGCTGAAGCCGCTCCCACGGGCATGCGATGCGCCTATCGGGCCCCGTAGCCGCCGAAGCTGCCGGCCGCGCCCGGGAACACCACCGGGCTCTCCGATCCGTCCTTGCCCACCGCCGCGACGCCGAAGAAGTAGTTGTCGATCACGACGTTCTGCAGCGTGTACTGCGCCACGTCGCCGACGTAGCGGCTGTGGGTCCACTGCGGCTCGGTGGTCAGGCGCCAGTAGATGCGGTAGCCGGCCAGGCCCGGCGCCTGCGCCTTGGGCGCGCGTGTCCACTTGAGCGTGGTGTCGGCGGTCACCGCGCCGGAAATCGCCACGTCCGCCGGCGGCGGCGGCGCCGACGCCATGCCGGCCAGGCTCACCGCGTTGAGCGCGGCCAGCTTGGCGACGTAATCGAAGTCGACGCCCTCGACCACGTCGCCGTAGGCGACGCCGTCCTCGGTGCGCAGGTCCTGGTGCTGGCGGTGGTAGTTCTCGTTGGTCTCCATGACGCGCACCGCCGGGTAGCCGAGGTCGTTGAACGGGCGGTGGTGGCCGCCGCGGCCGAAGCGGTCGAGCCGGTAGACCATCATCACGTCGAGGTTGGGCACGTACAGGTCGGCCATGCGGTCGATGTAGCGCGCCAGGTTGCGCGAGGGCGAATCGACCTCGCCGCCGGTGAAGCGGCGCTGCCTGGCCTCCTCCGGCGTCTCGGTCACCCGCGTGCCCTCGGCGAACACCCGCGCGGTGGAATTGTCGACCACGCCGTTGAGCCCGGCGATGTTGCCGATCATGTCGTTGTTGAGCATCGCCTCGATGCGCCAGCCCTCCTTCTGCGCCTTGGCGGCGAGGATCTTGCCGCCGAACAGGCCCTGCTCCTCGGCCGAGAGCGCGGCGTAGACGATGGTGCCGGGGAACCTGTGCTTCGACAGGACCCGCGCGGCCTCCAGCGTGCCGGCGATGCCGGAGGCGTTGTCGTTGGCGCCGGGCGAGTCGGAGGTGGCGTCCATCACGTCGGACACGCGCGAGTCGATGTCGCCGCTCATGATCACGTAGCGGCCCGGGTCGGAAGTGCCGCGCTGGATGGCGATGACGTCGACGACTTCGGTCGGATTCGGAATCCGCTCCTCGCCGGACACGACGTCGCTGACGTCGACCACTTCCAGGCAGCCGCCGCACTGCGCGGAGATGCGCTCGAACTCGGCGTGGATCCAGCGCCGCGCCGCGCCGATGCCGCGGGTGTCGGACTTGGTGTCCGACAGCGTGTGGCGCGTGCCGAACCCGACCAGCCTGCGCACGTCGGCCTCGATGCGCGCGGCCGACGGCGCGGTGCCGATGTCGTACAGCAGCGCCTGCGCGCCGGGCGGCGCGGCCGGCGGCGCGTCGGCGGCGAAGGCGGTCGAGGCCAGGCAGGTGGACAGGGCGACGGCGAGTTGGCGGCGCATGCGCGGGCTCCGGGTTACGGGGAAACCGCAACCCTACGCCATCGCGGCGGCCACGCGCGACTGGACGCGCCGCCTCTGCTCAATCGCCGTCGTCGGCGACGCGCACCACCACCTTGCCGAAGTTGCGGCCTTCGAGCAGGTCGATGAAGGCGTCGGGCGCGCGCTCCAGGCCGTCGACGCGATGCTCGCGCGCGGTGATGCGGTCCTGGGCCAGCCAGGTTTCCATGTCGCGGCGGAAGGCGTCGAGGCGATCGGCGTAATGGTCGAGGATGATCATGCCCTGCATGCGGATGCGCTTCTGCAGCACCGCGGCCAGCAGCGCCGGCCGGCGATCCGGGCCGGATCCACCGGCGCCGTTGTAGTCGGCGATGTGGCCGACCAGCGGGATGCGCGCGCCGATGTTGAGCAGCGGCAGCACCGCGTCGAGCACCGCGCCGCCGACGTTCTCGAAATAGACGTCGATCCCGTCCGGGCAGGCCTGCGCCAGTCGGCCCGGCAAGTCCGGCGCATGGCGGTCGAGGCAGGCGTCGAACCCCAGCACCTCCACCGCGTGGCGGCACTTGTCGGCGCCGCCGGCGATGCCGACCACGCGCATGCCCTCGAGCTTGCCGATCTGGCCTGCCACCGCGCCGACCGCGCCGGTGGCGGCCGCCACCACCAGGGTCTCGCCGGCGCGCGGCCGGCCGATGTCGAGCAGGCCGACGTAGGCGGTGAAGGCCGGCATGCCGAGCACGCCCAGCGCGCGCGACGGACGCGCCAGCGATCCCAGCGGCGTGACGGCGTCGCCGTCGAGCGCGGCGTATTCCTGCCAGCCGGCCGCGCCCAGCACCAGCTCGCCCTCGCGCAGGCGCGGATGGCGCGAAGCGACCACGCGGCCGACCACCTCGCCGGGCATCGGCGCGCCCAGCGGCACCGAGGACGCATACACCGGCGCGACCTCGTCCATCTGCTGGCGCATGTAGGGATCGAGCGACAGGTGCAGCGTGCGCAGCAGCACCTGGCCGTCGCCGGGCTCGGGTACCGGCACCTGCTCGAGGCGGAAATCCCGCGCCGAGGGCAGGCCGCGCGGGCGCGCGGCCAGGACGATGCGGCGGCCGGTGGCGGGCGAGGGCGGCAATGGCATGCGCATGGCTCCAGTCGGGCGGAATTCGCGTGTTGCGCGCGGCGGCATCAGCGCTTGCCCACCGACTCGCGCAGCGGCAGCGCCTGCGGCCAGCCGCCGGCGAGCGCGACGTACAGCGACACCGCGCCGGTCGCGCTGCGGGTGCGGCTGGCGGCGAAGGCGTCCTGCGCCTGCAACTGGGTGCGCTCGGCGTCGAGCACCTCGAGCAGGTCGATCGCGCCGGCATCGAAGCGCACCCGCGCCAGCCGCGCGGCGGTGGCGCTGTCGGCCGCGGCTCGGCCCAAGTGCTCGTCCTCGCTGCGCGCGCGAGCGTAGCGGACCAGCGCGTTCTCGGTGTCCTCCAGCGCCAGCAGCACGGTCTGCTGGTAGCGCGCGAGCTCGCCGGCGGCGTCCGCGTCGGCCGAGGCAATGCGCGCGCGCACGCGGCCGATGTCGAGGAACGACCAGTCCACGCCCAGCGCCACCAGCCGCGTCTCGCTGTCGCGTTCGAACAGCGCGCTGCTGTCGATCGCCTGGCTGCCGATCAGCCCGCCCAGGGTGAAGCGCGGGAACAGGTCGGCGGTGGCCACGCCGATGCGCGCGGTGGCCGCATGCAGGCGCGCCTCGGCGGCGGCGATGTCCGGGCGCCGGCGCAGCAGCTCGCCCGGCGTGCCGGCGTCGAGCCGCGCGGGCAGCGCGGGTAGTGGCTTGCTCGGCTGCAGTTCGGCCACCAGCGCATCGGGCGTTTTGCCGACCAGCACGGCCAGGCGATGCATGTCGAACGCGACCTGCGCTTCCAGCGCCGGGATCCGCGCCGAGGTCGCCTCGAGCTGTGCGCGGGCGCGCGCGGTGTCGAACTCGGTGCCGCGCCCGGCCTGCAGGCGCGCGTCGACCAGGCGCAGGGTCTCGCGCTGGTTGTCGGCGTTCTCGTTGGCCACGCGCAGGCGCTCCTGCGCGCCGCGCAGGTCGAAGTAGGTGCGCGCGAGCTCGCCGACGATCGCCACCTGCGCCGCTTCGAGATCGGCGGCGCTGGCGGTGGCTTCCGCGCGCCGGGACTCGACGTTGCGGCGGATGCGGCCGAACAGGTCGAGCTCCCAGCTCGCGTCGACGCCGGCGCTGTAGCTCTTGCCGTCGCGGTCCCCGCGCGCCACGCCCGGCGCCTGGTCGGCGCTCGCGCGCGCGTCGCTGGCCTGGCCGCTGGCGGTGAGGGTGGGGAAGCGGTCGAACTTCGCCCCGCGCAGCAGCGCGTTGGCGCTGTCGTAGCGGGCGAGCGCGATGCGCAGGTCGTGGTTGGCCGACAGCGCCTGCTCGACCAGCGCGGTGAGCTGCGGGTCGTCGAAGCTGCGCCAGAAGGCGGGGTCGGCGGCGGAAGCGGCCGGGGCGTCGGCGGTCGCGCCGGCATCTGTCTGCGCCTGCGCATCGACGCCGGCCGCGGCGGGCGCGGCCTGCACGAAGCGCTCGGGCACGGCCACTTCGGGGCGCACGAAGTCAGGCCCGACAGTGCACGCGGCCAGCGCGGCCGCGAGCAGCGAGGGCAGCAGCAGCTTGGCGGTCACCATGGCAGCACCTCGCCCTGGTGGGTGTAGCTCCCGGTCGGCCCCGCGTCGTCGAGCAGCGCCATCAGCACGCTGCCGCGCGCGCCGGTGGCGAGGTCGAGCTCGCCGTGCTGGTTCATGTCGGTCTTCACCGAGCCGGGGTCGACCGCGTTGACCTTGATCGGCGTGTCGCGCAGCTCGTGCGCCAGGTGCACGGTCCAGGCGTTGACCGCGGTCTTGGACGCGTCGTACGCCGGCACCTTCAGGTCGTAGATGCCGGAAGCCGGATCGTTGTGCAGCGCCAGCGAGGCCAGCGCGCTCGACAGGTTGACGATGCGCCCGGCCGCGGACCTGCGCAGCAGCGGCAGGAAGGCCTGGGTCGTGGCGACCATGCCGAACAGGTTGGTGTCGAAGGTCTCGCGCCAGACGTCCAGCGCCTGCGTCGACGGCGCCTTGCCGGAATCGTCGCGGAAGATGCCGGCGTTGTTGACCAGGATGTCGAGCCGGCCGTGGCGACGCTCCACCTCGCCCGCGGCCTCGGCGATGCCGGCCGCGTCGGTCACGTCCAGCGCGATGGCCTCCACCGGCAGGCCCTGCGCCTGCAGCGTGAGCGCGGCGTCCACCGCGCGGGCGCGGTCGCGCCCGGCCAGCAGCGTGTGCACGCCCTGCGAGGCGAGCTGGCGCACGGTCTCCAGGCCGATCCCGCGGGTGGCGCCGGTGACGAGGGCGATCTTTTCGTTGTGCATGGGAGACTCCGTATTGCGTAAGAGGACGGGCAAGCGTTGCGGCGCGCTGCGTGCGGCGATATCCGCTTCTTGCCGTGGTTTGCGTGTCGGTCGTGGCTGGCGGCTAGGCGTCCAGCACCTGCGGCGCGTGCGCGCCGGCGTCGTCGTGCCGCACCAGCGGCTGCTTCACCAGCTTGCGCAGCGCGACGTAGAACACCGGGGTCAGGAACAGCCCGAACAGGGTCACGCCGATCATCCCGGCGAACACCGTGATGCCGGTGGCCGAGCGCACTTCCGCGCCCGCGCCGTGCGAGAACACCAGCGGGATCGTGCCGGCGATGAAGGCGATCGAGGTCATCACGATCGGGCGCAGGCGCAGGCGGCAGGCCTCGAGCGCGGCCTCCACGATGCCTTTGCCCTGCAGCTCCAGCTCGCGTGCGAACTCCACGATCAGGATCGCGTTCTTGCACGCCAGCCCCATCAGCACCACCAGCCCGACCTGCACGAACACGTTGTTGTCGCCGCCGGTCAGCCACACGCCCAGCAGGGCCGAGAGCATGCACATCGGCACGATCAGGATCACCGCCAGCGGCAGCGTCCAGCTCTCGTACAGCGCCGCCAGCACCAGGAAGGCGAGCAGGATCGCCAGCGGGAACACCACCAGCGCGGCGTTGCCCTGGGTGGACTGCTGGTAGCTCAGGTCGGTCCATTCGATCTGCATGCCGTTGGGCAGCACCTTCGACGCCAGCCCCTGCAGCGCGTCCATCGCCTGCGCGGAGGACAGCACGCGCGGGTCGGCCTCGCCGGCCAGGTCCGCGGCCGGGTAGCCGTTGTAGCGCAGCACTGGGTCGGGGCCGTAGCTCTGGCGGATCTTCACCATCGAGCCGATCGGCACCATCTCGCCGCGGTCGTTGCGCGTGCGCAGGTTGCCGATGTCCTCGACGTCGTCGCGGAAGCGGCCGTCGGCCTGCGCGATCACCTGCCAGGTGCGGCCGAACTCGTTGAAGTCGTTGACGTAGGCCGAGCCCAGGTAAGTCTGCAGGGTGTCGAACAGCTCGGTCAGCGGCACGCCCTGCGCCTTGGCCTTGACCCGGTCGACCTCGGCGTCAAGCTGCGGCACGTTGGCCTGGTAGCTGGTGATCGGGAAGCCCATGCCGGGCGTCTGCGAGACTGCGCCCTGCATGCCCGACACCGCGTCCTGCAGCGCGCCGTAGCCGAGGTGGCCGCGGTCCTCGATGAACAACTGGTAGCCGTTGCCGTTGCCCAGGCCCAGGATCGGCGGCGGCATCATCGAGAACGCGAAGCCCTCCTGCAGCCCGGCGATCTTCTGGTTGATCTCGGCGTTGATCTCGGCCGCGCTGCGATGGCGCTTGCTCGCCGGCTCCAGCGGCAGGAACACCACGCCGGTGTTGGGCGTATTGGTGAACTGCAGCGCGTTCAGGCCCGGGAACGCGATCGAGTGCGCGACGCCCTCGGTGTGCATCGCGATGTCGGCCACCTTCGACAGCATCGCGTCGGTGCGCGCGATCGACGCGCCCTCGGGCAGCTTGACGCCGGCGATCAGATACAGCTTGTCCTGGGTGGGGATGAAGCCCGCCGGCACCAGCTTGAACATCAGCCCGGTCGAGACCAGCAGCACCGCGTAGACCGCGAACACCGCGCCGCGGCGCCCCAGCGTGCGCGAGACCACGCCCTGGTAGCCGTCGGAGCCGCGCTTGAAGAAGCGGTTGAAGGGCCGGAACAGCCAGCCGAACAGGCGGTCGATCAGGCGCGACGGCCTGTCCTTCGGCGCGTCGTGCGCCTTGAGCAGGCGCGCGGCCAGCGCCGGCGACAGGGTCAGCGAGTTGATCGCCGAGATCACCGTCGAGATCGCGATGGTCACCGCGAACTGCTTGTAGAACTGCCCGGTCACGCCCGACAGGAACGCCATCGGCACGAATACCGCGCACAGCACCAGCGCGATCGCGATGATCGGGCCGGACACCTCGCGCATCGCCTGGTGGGCGGCGGCGAGCGGGCTCAGCCCTTCCTCGATGTTGCGCTCGACGTTCTCCACCACCACGATCGCGTCGTCGACCACGATGCCGATCGCCAGCACCAGCCCGAACAGGCTCAGCGTGTTGATCGAGAAGCCCAGCAGGTGGAGCGCGGCGAACGTGCCGACGATCGACACCGGCACCGCGATCAGCGGGATGATCGACGCGCGCCAGGTCTGCAGGAACAGGATCACCACCAGCACCACCAGCACCACGGCCTCGAGCAGGGTGGTCACCACCGCCTTGATCGAGTCGCGCACGAAGATGGTGGTGTCGTAGACGGCCTCGTACTTGATGCCGTCGGGGAAGGTCTTCGCCATCCCGTCCATGGTCTCGATCACCGCGTCGCGGATGTCGAGCGCATTGGCGCCCGGCGCCTGGAAGATGCCGATGCCCACGGCGTTCTTGCCGTCGAGCTTGGAGCGCAGCGTGTAGTCGCCGGCGCCCAGCTCCAGCCGCGCGACGTCGGACAGGCGCACCACCTCGCCGTCGTCGCCGGCCTTGAGCACGATGTTGCCGAACTCCTGCTCCGTGTGCAGGCGGCCCTGGGCGTTGATCAGGGTGAGGAAGTCGCTGTTGGGCATGGGCTCGGCGCCGAGCTGGCCGGCCGAGACCTGCACGTTCTGCTCGCGCATCGCGCGCACCACGTCGCCCGCCGTCAGCCCTCGTGACGCGATCTTGTCCGGGTCGAGCCAGGCGCGCATCGCGTAGTCGCCGCCGCCGAACACCTGCGCGTCGCCCACGCCGGTGATGCGCGAGAGCGCGTCCTTGACGTGCAGCCGCGCGTAGTTGCGCAGGTACAGGGTGTCGTACTTGCCGCTGGGCGAGGTCAGGTGCACCACCATCAGGAAGGTGGGCGACTGCTTCTGCGTGGTCACGCCCTGGCGGCGCACGTCCTCGGGCAGCCGCGCCAGCGCCTGGCTGACGCGGTTCTGCACGCGCACCGTGGCGTCGTCGGCGTCGGTGCCGGGGCGGAAGGTGACGGTGATCTGCAGCACGCCGTCCGAGCCCGCGACCGACTTGGTGTACATCATGTCCTCGACGCCGTTGATCGCTTCCTCCAGCGGCGTGGCCACGGTCTCGGCGATCACCTTCGGGTTGGCGCCCGGGTACACGGTGCGCACCACCACCGACGGCGGCACGACCTCGGGGTACTCGCCGATCGGCAGCAGCGGGATCGAGATCAGGCCGGCGGCGAAGATCACGATCGACAGCACCGCGGCGAAGATCGGGCGGTCGATGAAGAATCTGGAGAAGTCCATGTTCGGGTCCTGGCGCTTGACGCCTGCGCCGCATCCGCGGCAAGGCTGTGGGAGGCGCCGCCGGCGTCGCGGCCGGCGGCGATGTCGCTGCGAAAGGCAAAGCCCGGTCCGCCGCGCATGCGCACGGGACCCGGTGATGCCTATCGATGGCTTGGCCGATCCTCCCCGCGGGAGGGGGGAGGGGACGGAGAGGATCGGCGGCCATCGCCCCGCAGTGGCGCCCGACGAGGAGGGCGCCGGGGCGCGCGCCTTCGCGCACCCGCTGCGGCTTGCTACGTCACGATCGCGGCATCGCGATCAATCCATCGGTTACTTCATCGCGACCTGCTGCCCGGGCGCGGGCGCGCCCATCGCGATCGTCTTCGGCGCCACCGGCATGCCCGGCATGAACACCTTCTGCACGCCGTGGACGATCACCTTGTCGCTGGCGGCCAGGCCCGACTTCACCACGCGCAACCCGTCGATCATGCCGCCGAGCACGACGTCCTTGCGCGCCGCGGTGTTCTTCGGCCCGAGCACGTAGACGTACTTGCGGTCCTGGTCGGTGAGCACGGCCTTGTCGTCGACCAGCATCGCCTTGAACTCGCCGCTGCCCTGGACCTGCACCCGCGCGAACAGCCCGGGCGTGAACACGCGGTCGGGGTTGGGCAGCACCGCGCGCGCGCGGATGGTGCCGGTGGCCGGGTCGACCTGGTTGTCGACGAAGTCGACCGTGCCCGCGTGCGGATAGCCCTGCTCGTCGGCCAGGCCCACGCGCACCGGGTTGCGCGAGCGCGAGCGCTCGCCCTTGCGCGCCAGCTCGGCGTAGCGCAGGTAGGTCTGCTCGTCGCTCTCGAAGTACACGTACATCGGATCCTGCGAGACCAGCGTGGTCAGCAGCGTCGCGTCGGCCTGGGCGAGGTTGCCCTCGGTGACCATGGCGCGGCCGATGCGGCCGTCGATCGGTGCGCGGACCTGGGTGAACTGCAGGTTGAGCCGGGCCGCGGCGACCGCGGCCTCGGCGGCGCGCACGCCGGCGTCACCCTGCGCGGTGGCGGCCTTGCGGGTCTCGAACTCCTCGCGCGAGATCGCCTTGGCCTCGATCAGCGCCTGCGCGCGCGCGTCCTGCGCCTGCGCCAGCCGCGCCTCGCTGCGCGCGCTGGCCAGCGCGGCCTGGGCCTGGTCGAGCGCGGCGCGGTACGGGCGCGGGTCGATCACGAACAGCAGGTCGTCCTTCTTCACTTCCTGTCCTTCGGTGAAGGCGACGCGCTGCACGTAGCCGCTCACGCGCGGGCGCAGCTCGACGCTCTCCACGGCCGACACGCGGCCGGTGAAGCTGTCCCACTGGTGCACCGGCTTGGTGAGCACGGTGGCGACGCTGACCTCGGGCGGCGGCGGCATGCCGGCGTTGGGCGCGGCCTCGCTGCTGCAGGCCGAGACCGCGACCGCGATCAGTGCCGAGAGGGCGAACACGGCCAGCGGCGCTCGCACCGGCATGCGCCGCGCGCGGCTCGCGGGGGAACCCGAACGCAGCGCGCCGGGGAAAACGGGGGAGGGGCGGACGTTCATCGGGGGGAGGCTTCCTGGTTGGAGTTGGAATTGGGGTCGACGGGGGCCAGCCTGCGCAGCAGCGTGCGCGCGTCCTGCAGACAGCGTGCTGGCAGCAGGCTCGCGCGGCGTCCTGTTTCTTGCGCCGCGGTTTCGCGCGCCGGCGCGGGCGGGGACTGCGGACCGGCGGCACGCACGGGCGACGCGGGCGCGTGGTCGATGTCGTCGCTCCACAGGTCGTGGCCCAGCGGCTGCGCCGCGTGCGGGACGATCGCCTGCGACGCCTCGCGGTCGCCGTCGCGCTGCACCGCCAGCGCCAGCGCGCGGCGCGCGATCGAGGCGGCACTGGGCCAGGTGCCGCAGGCGTGGCGCGCATTGGCGTCGGTGCGCGCCGGCGAATCCACCGCCAGCAGCTGCACCCGCACATCGAACGCGCGCGCCTCGTCGTGCAGCACCCGCGCCAGCATCCGCAGCGCGGCGGCGCCGATCGAGCGATGGCCGTAGCCGGCCCACGGCTGCCCGGCGCCGGGACCGCCGAGCAGCACGTAGCCGCCCTGGCCCTGCCCGGCCAGCAGCCGCAGCAGGTGGCGCGCGGCGAACAGGTGCGGCAGCAGGTCCTCGTCCAGGCGCTTGCGCAGGAACTCGGCCGGCTGGTCGAGCACGCGCCCGCGCCCGCAGTCGCCGCAGATCGCGGCGACCACGCCGGCCAGCGGGCGATCCAGCTCGCGCAGCCGCACCGCCAGCGCGGCGGCGTCGGCGTCGCTGGCGACCGAGGCGGCGACCGGGGTGATCGCCGCGCCCGGATGGCGCGCGCACAGCGCGGCCAGCGCGTCCGGGTTGCGGCCGACGGCGATCACCGGGCGGCCGACCTGCACCGCGGCCTCGACCACCGCGCCGCCGATCACGCCGGTGGCGCCGAGCACGACCAGATGACCGGGATGATGGCTCATTGTCCCGCCTCCGGGATTTTGTCTCCCGAAAATCCGATCCCCGAAGCGGTTTTCGGGCCGTCCGTCACGGCTTCGACCAGCGGCAGCACCAGCATGGTCAGCGGCATGGCGAGCAGCGCCGCCAGCCCCCAGGCCTGCCAGAACGAAACCGCAAACCACTGATTGAAAACGAAAGAAGCCAGCAACAGCAGGTCGGCCAGGACCAGCAGGACCAGGCTCGATTGCAGCAGGCGGCGACGGGCGGGGGCGCTCATGGCGGGGCTCGCTTGGCGGGATGCGGCACAAGGTAATCCCGCGGGCGGCACTTGATTAGCCGGCGAATCGGGGAATAATTGTCCCTCGCGTGGGCCAATGCCCGTGCGAGGCTCCTCCCCGCCTCACCACTCCCACTCGCCATCCCTGGCGTCGCCGCAGCGGCCCCGGACGCATTCCCGATCCCGCTCCCGCTGCCCCGTCATCGAAGGCCTCTTCAAAGGCGCTTCCCCCCATGGCTCGAGATCTCAACGACACCCTGGTCTTCGTCAAGGTGGTCGAACAGGGCAGTTTCATCGCCGCCGCCAAGACCCTGCGGCTGCCCAAGACCACCGTCAGCCGCAAGGTGCAGGAACTGGAAACGCGCCTGGGCGCGCAGCTGCTGCACCGGACCACCCGCAAGCTCGGCCTCACCGAGGCCGGCAACGTCTACTACGAGCACAGCCAGCGCATCGCGCGCGAGCTCGACGAGGCCGAGAGCGCCGTCACCCAGCTGCAGGGCGGACCGCGCGGCTGGCTGCGCATCACCGCGCCGTACTCGCTGGGCATCGAGCGCATCGCGCCGCTGCTGGGCGAGTTCCACGCGCGCCACCCGGAGGTGCGGGTGGAGATGCTGTTGTCCAACGAGCCGCTCGACCTGATCGACAAGGAGCTCGACGTCGCCCTGCGCGTGGGCAACCTGCCCGATTCGAACCTCGTCGCGCGCAAGCTCACCGTGCTGCGCACCCAGGTCTACGCCAGCCCGGCGTACCTGGAGCGCTTCGGCGAGCCGCTGCATCCGGACGACCTGCAGCACCACCGCACGCTCGGCATGCAGAAGATGCACCGCAACAACCACTACTTCTGGCCGCTGAGCGACGGCGAGAACACGGTGGAATACCGCATCGAGCCGATCATGGTCGCCAACGACCCGGCCGCGGTGCGCGGTGCACTGCTGTGCGGCGAAGGCCTGATGCTGGCCAGCGACATCATGGTCAAGGCCTACGCCGAGCAGGGCTACGTGCGGCGCGTGCTGGCCGGCTGGACCGGACCCGAGTACGAGCTCAATGCACTGTTCCCGCGCGGCCAGGTGACCTCGCCGAAGATCCGCGCCTTCGTCGATTTCCTGGTCGAACGGCTGAGCTTCGACGCCGACTACATGCAGGTGCTGTGCCCGGATGCGCGCGCGCGCTGCATCGCCGCCAAGCAGGCCGCCGACACCGCGACCACGGTCAATGCCGAGCTGGCCAAGGCCGCGCGGCACGGCAAGCAGCAGGCGAAGAAGCCGCGCGACGACGAGGATGTCGAGCTGGTCTGAACGGCGCCGCACGCCCAAGGAAACTCGCCGTTCCCGCGAAGGCGGGACAGGCGCGAAGCGCGCAGAACGGCCGCAAGCTGGCCCCGGAGGGGCGAGCGCGTCGTCCAGTGACCTTGGCCGTCCGACAACCCGGGGTCGCTGGATCCCCGCCTTCGCGGGGAGGACGGCAAGGGAAGGCGGCGACGGGAGAGGAGGGCGCCGAAAGGGTGCGGTGCAGGCGCCCCACGGCCCCGCGCGTCAGCGCTCCGAATGCCCGCTCTCGTCGTGCGCGCGCACGAACAGGTCGGGCTTGATCAGGTCGACGAACGCGCGCGCCTGCGGCGAGAGGTACTTGCCCTTGCGCATCACCACGCCGTAGCTGCGCTGCGGGAACCAGCGTGCCAGCGAGCGCGTCGCCAGCCGGCCGCGGTCGGCCTCGCCCAGGCAGATCGCGGTGACGATGCTGATCCCCAGCCCCATCGCCACGTACTGCTTGATCACCTCCCAGCCGCCGACCTCCAGCGCCACGGTGTAGGGCACGCGGCTCTTCTGGAACACCAGGTCGACGAGCCGGTAGGTGGTCAGGCGCCGCGGCGGCAGGATCAGGCCGTAGGGCGAGAGGTCTCCCAGCGCCAGCTCGCGCCGCGTCGCCAGCGGATGGTCGGGCGGGGTGATCAGCATCGGGTCGAAGCGGTAGACCGGCGCGTAGTCCAGGTCGGCCGGCACGTCGAGCATCGAGCCGACCGCCAGGTCCACCTCGTCCGAGCGCAGCAGGTCCAGGCCGCCGGCGCCGGTGACGTTGTGCAGGATCAGGCGCACGTCCGGCTGCGCGGCGCGGAAGGCTTCGACGATCCGCGGCAGCAGGTAGAGGATGGTCGAGCTGCCGGCCGCCACGTGCAGCTCGCCGGCGTCCAGGCCGCGGACCTGCTCGCGGAAGGCGGCGTCCAGGCCGTCGATGCCCTCGACCAGTGGCCGCGCGAGCTCGTACAGCATCTCGCCCTCGCGGGTCGGCACCAGCCGCCGGCCGCTGCGCTCGAACAGCCGGGCGCCCATTTCCCGCTCCAGCGCCTGCAGCTGCTGGGTCACCGCCGGCTGGCTGAGGAACAGCGCCTCTGCCGCGCGCGAGACCGAGCCCAGCCGGGCGGTCTGGCAGAAGGCCCGCAGGGGCTTGAGGCGGTCGCCCTTGTAGGCGAAACGGGGCGCCGGGGCGCGGTCCTTGGCCATTTTCGACCCAATTATTGGCTGGGCCAATAATTGGCATTGGAAAAACTGTTTTGTCAAATACAGTACCGGGACGGATGGTGGCGCTCCACGTCGTCGACAGGAGTCGCCCATGTCCGCAGTCCTCAGCGAACCGTCCGCCGGCGGCATCCAGCTCGTTGCCAGCGCCGAAGGCCAGGACGCGCTGCTGACGCCCGCGGCGCTGGCCTTCCTCGCCGACCTGCACCGCCGCTTCGACGACCGCCGCCGCCGGCTGCTGGCCGCGCGCCGCGAGCGCCAGGCGGCCTTCGACGCCGGCGGCCTGCCCGGCTTCCGCGCCGACACCCGCGCGATCCGCGAAGGCGACTGGCGGGTGGCGCCGATCCCGGAAGCGCTGCGCGATCGCCGGGTCGAGATCACCGGCCCGGTCGACCCGAAGATGGTGATCAACGCGCTCAACTCTGGCGCGCAGTGCTACATGGCCGACTTCGAGGACTCCACCGCGCCGACCTGGGCGCGCATGGTCGAAGGCCAGCGCGCGCTGCGCGAAGCGGTGGCCGGCACGCTGGCCTTCACCAGCGATGCGGGCAAGGCCTACGCGCTCGAGCCGCTCGAACGGCAGGCGGTGCTGCTCGTGCGCCCGCGCGGCTGGCACCTGGACGAGAAGCACGTGCTGGTCGACGGCGAGCGCATGTCCGCCAGCCTGTTCGACCTCGGCCTGTTCGCCTTCCACAACGCCGCCGCGCTGGCCGCGAAGGATCGCGGCCCCTACTTCTACCTGCCCAAGCTGCAGTCGATGGAGGAGGCGGCGCTGTGGAACGACGTGCTGGCGCACGTCGAGGCGCGCCTGGGCCTGGCGCCAGGGCAGGCGAAGGTGACGGTGCTGATCGAGACGCTGCCGGCGGCGTTCGAGATGGACGAGATCCTGCACGCGCTCCGCGGGCGCGCCGCCGGCCTCAACTGCGGGCGCTGGGACTACATCTTCTCGTACATCAAGACGCTGCGCGCGCATCGCGACCGGGTGCTGCCCGAGCGTGCGCAGGTGACGATGGCGCAGCCGTTCCTGAAAGCCTATTCGGAGCTGCTGATCCGCACCTGCCACCGCCGCGGCGCGCATGCGATGGGCGGGATGGCGGCGCAGGTCCCGATCGCGAACGACCCGGTCGCCAACGACGCGGCGCTGGCGCGCGTGCGCGCCGACAAGCTGCGCGAGGTGCGCGCCGGGCACGACGGCACCTGGGTCGCGCATCCGGCGCTGGTGGCGCCGGCGCGCGAGGTGTTCGACGCGCACATGCCGGGGCCGCACCAGCAGTACGTCGCGCGCGAGGACGTCGCCGTGACCGCTGCCGACCTGCTCGCCGCGCCCACCGGCACGATCAGCCGCGCCGGCTTCGACGGCAACGTCGAGGTCTGCGTGCGCTACCTCGCCGCGTGGCTCGACGGCAGCGGCTGCGTGCCGATCCACCACCTGATGGAGGACGCCGCTACCGCCGAGATCGCGCGCGCGCAGCTGTGGCAGTGGCTGCACCACGGCGACCTGCACCTGGACGACGGCACGCCGGTCGACTTCTCCCTGCTCGAACGCGCCCTGCTCAACCTGCCGGCGCGCCTGGGCGACCGTGGTCGTCTGCCCGGCGGCAGCCGGATCAGCGAAGCGATCGGCGTACTCGATCGATTGACCCATGCCGACGAGCTGCAGGACTTCCTGACGTTGCCCGCCTACGAGCGATTGCCTTGATTTTCTCCCTCCCCTTCAAGGGGAGGGCCGGGGTGGGGATGGGTTTCCCGTCCGCCGCCGGAAGTCCAACCACGCTTCTCCCGAATCCAGCTCAACAACCCGCCGAACGTCAAACCCACCCCTCCCAAACCCTCCCCTTGAAGGGGAGGGCTTCAAAGCCGGGAGGGCTTCAAAGCCCCGAGGACCGACGCCATGAAGACGCAAAGCCTGCAAGCCGCCGAACAGCTCAACCTCGACTGGAGCAACAACCCGCGCTGGCACGGCATCCGTCGCAGCTATTCGGCCGACGACGTGGTGCGCCTGCGCGGCACCGTGCACGTGGAGCATTCGCTGGCGAAGCTGGGCGCGGAGAAGCTGTGGAAGTCGCTGCACGCCGAGCCGTTCGTCAACGCCCTCGGCGCGCTCACCGGCAACCAGGCGATGCAGCAGGTCAAGGCCGGGCTGAAAGCGATCTACCTCTCCGGCTGGCAGGTGGCCGCCGACGCCAACCTTGCCGGGCAGATGTATCCCGACCAGTCGCTGTATCCCGCCGACTCGGTGCCGGCGGTGGTCAAGCGCATCAACAACGCATTGCTGCGCGCCGACCAGCTCAACCACGCCGAGGGCAACGACGACGTCGACTTCCTGCAGCCGATCGTTGCCGACGCCGAGGCCGGCTTCGGCGGCGTGCTCAACGCCTTCGAGCTGATGAAGGGCATGATCGAGGCGGGCGCGGCCGGCGTGCACTTCGAGGACCAGCTCGCCTCGGTGAAGAAGTGCGGCCACATGGGCGGCAAGGTGCTGGTGCCCACGCGCGAGGCGATCGAGAAGCTCACCGCCGCGCGCCTGGCCGCCGACGTGATGGGCGTGCCGACGCTGATCGTCGCGCGCACCGACGCCGAGGCCGCGGACCTCATCACCTCCGACGTCGACGACAACGACAAGCCGTTCTGCACCGGCGAGCGCACCGTCGAGGGCTTCCACAAGACCCGCAAGGGCCTGGACCAGGCGATCAGCCGGGGCCTTGCCTACGCGCCGTTTGCCGACCTGGTGTGGTGCGAGACCGGCAAGCCGGACCTGGAGTTCGCGCGGAAGTTCGCCCAGGCGATCCACGCGAAGTACCCGGGCAAGCTGTTGGCCTACAACTGCTCGCCGAGCTTCAACTGGAAGGCGAACCTCGACGACGCCACGATCGCGAGGTTCCAGCAGGAGATCGCATCGTACGGATACAGGTTCCAGTTCATCACCCTGGCCGGCTTCCACGCGCTGAACTACTCGATGTTCCACCTCGCCCACGGCTATGCGCGTCGGCAGATGAGCGCCTTCGTCGAGCTGCAGGAGGCCGAGTTCGCCGCCGCCGAGCGCGGCTTCACCGCCGTCCGCCACCAGCGCGAGGTCGGCACCGGCTACTTCGACGCGGTCACCCAGGCCATCCAGGGCGCGCAGTCGTCGACGGTGGCGCTGAAGGGCTCGACCGAGGAGGCCCAGTTCCGGACCCGGGCCGCGTGATTGGCTTGGTTGCCGCGCTCGGTTTGCCCCTTGGAAGGAGCCAATCGGCGAGCGCCCGATCGCGCAGGGATACGGTGACAAGGCCGGAACGAGGCGCTATCGTCGCCCCTTCCGGCGCGAAACCGGGATTACGCCACGGGCGAGATGTCGATCGGCGGCACCGGGGAGCCCTCCCTGCGAGGTAACGACAATGAAGGCAAACCGCATGAAGGCGGGCGTGTGCGCCCTTGTGATCCTGGCCGCTTCGGCCACTGCGGCGCAGGCGGGAAGCCGGCCCGGCGACCGGGTGTCGGAGATCGTGTCCCAGCAGGCGCAGATCCGCGCCGACGTGAAGGCCGAGAAGAACGGCTGGGACAACATCGCCGCGGACAAGCGCCAGGAGCTGATCAGCAAGCAGGACCAGCTCATGCTGCTGATCAACGGCAAGCAGACGCTCGACGACCTGGCGCCGGCCGACCACGCCACCGCCGTGCAGACGCTCGAGTGGATCGACGCGCTGGCCGCCAAGGCCGACGACGAGCGCCAGGTGTGCACGCGCGAGCGCACGACCGGCACCAACCGGGTCACGACGGTGTGTCGCAGCGCCGGTGCCATGAAGAAACGGCGCGAGCGGACGATCGACGCCTTCCGGCAGGGGCGCGGAAACCTCATGCCGCCCAAGGGCACCGATATCTGATCGCGTTCGGTGGGAGCAGCGATCTTCACAGGCCTGGACGAACGTATGGCCATGAAGCTGCGATAGGGGCTGGCGGTGGTTGCCCTGGACGCACTCGAAGCGATGGGAAACTCCCCGAGCACCGCTGCCCTGATGCGATGACCGGGGAGGCGCAGTCCCGGACCCGCGCCGCTCGAGTGGCCCATTCATGCCGGATCGGCCGTTTGCATGGCACCAGCAACCGCCGCCGGGGAAGCCTCCGGATGAGGTGACACGGGCCGCGCGAGCCGCTATCGTCGACCTCCCGGGAAAACCGGAATTACACACTGGGCGAGGCGCCGATGGGCGGCGTCGGGAGAGCCCCAGCGAGGCAATCGATCATGAAAGCAAACCGAATCAAGACGGGCATGTGCGCCCTCGTCGTGCTGGCCGCGTTCGCGACCGCGGCGCAGGCGGGCAGCCGGCCCAGCGAACGGGTGTCGGACATCGTGTCCCAGCAGACGCAGATCCGCGCCGACGTGAAGGCCGAGAAGAACGGCTGGGACAACATCGCGAAGGACAAGCGCCAGGAGCTGATCAGCAAGCAGGACCAGCTGCTGTTGCTGATCGACGGCAAGCAGACGCTCGACGACCTGGCGCCGGCCGACCACGCCACCGCCGTGCAGACGCTCGAGTGGATCGACGCGCTGGCCGCCAAGGCCGACGACGAGCGCATGGTGTGCACGCGCGAGCGCGCGACCGGCACCAACCGCGTCACCAAGGTCTGCCGCAGCGCCGGCGCCATGAGGAAGCAGCGCGAGCAGGCGATCGACGCGATGCGCACGGGGCAGGCCGTTCGGATGAAGGTGAAAACCAGCGACTTCTGACGTCGGCCGGGGCGCGCAGGCAAGTCGACAAGCCGGCAAACACCGCAAGGGGAAACCGCGTGCTGCGATTGATCATGATGATGGTGGGTTTCCTGGCCCTGGACGCCGTTGCCGCGACGTCGGCGGAGCCACTGCAGCTGGACGCGATCGTGACCCAGCAGACCCAGATCCGCGCCGACGTCCTCGCCGGCAACGGCCGCTACAAGGACATGCCGCAGGCCACCCGGGACGAACTGCTCGCCAGGCAGGGCAAGCTGTTGAAGATGATCGGCGACCGGCACGACCCCGCGGAGCTGAGCAAGGACGAGCGGCGCGAGGCGTTCAACACGCTCGAGTGGATCGAGGCGACGATCAACAACGAGCCCGACGAGCGCATGGTCTGCACCCGCGAACGCCAGACCGGCAGCATGCGCGTCACCACCGTGTGCAAGACCCAGCGCCAGATCGACCAGGCGCGTGCGCGTGCGCAGGAGCAGATGCTGGGCACGAAGCCGATGGACATCTGACCGGCCGCTCCGGTGCGAACGCACCGGATGCCGCAGCGGAATACGAACACGCCGGGCATGTCCCGGCGTTCTTCGTTGCGGGGGCACCGGCCTGGTGGCGGCCGGGAGGCCGATGCCGGCGATGCGTCGACGCGCGCGCATCGGTTGCGGCCTGGCCGCGCCCGGACGGCGCCGCGCCGCGGCGACTCAGGCCACTTCGGCCTGCTGCCGCGCATCCACGCCGCGATACCCCAGTGCCTCGGACAGGTGGACGGTGGCGATCTGCGCGCTGCCGGCGAGGTCGGCGATGGTGCGCGCCACGCGCAGGATGCGGTGCATCGCGCGCGCGGACAGCTGCAGCGCGTCGATCGCGCGCTCGAGCAGCTGCTGGTCGGCCTCGCCGAGGCGGCAGGCGGCCATGGTCGCGGCCTGGCCTAGGCGCCCGTTGGGCACGCCGGCGCGCCGCAGCTGGATCGCGCGCGCGGCTTCGACCCGCGCGCGCACGTCGGCGCTGCATTCGCCCTCCGGCGCGCCCGGGCGCAGCTGCGCCGGCGGCAGCCGCGGGACGTCGACGTGCAGGTCGATGCGGTCGAGCAGCGGCCCGGAAATGCGGCCGCGATAGCGGCGCACGATGTCCGGGCTGCAGCGGCAGCGGCTCGACGCGTCGCCGGCCCAGCCGCAGGGACAGGGATTCATCGCCGCGACCAGCTGGAAGCGCGCCGGGAACTCGCTCTGCCGCGCCGCGCGCGAGATCGTCACCACGCCCGATTCCAGCGGCTCGCGCAGCACCTCCAGTGCGCGCCGGTCCCATTCGGGCAGCTCGTCGAGGAACAGCACGCCGTGGTGGGCGAGCGAGATCTCGCCCGGTCGCGGCTCGGCGCCGCCGCCGACCAGCGCGACCGCGCTGGCGGTGTGGTGCGGCGCCCGGAACGGACGCGCGCGCCAGCGCGCCGGATCCAGGCCGCGACCGCTCACCGAGGCGATCGCGGCGGTTTCCAGCGCCTCCGCCTCGTCCGCCTCCGGGAGCAGCCCGGGCAGGCGCGAGGCCAGCAGGGTCTTGCCGCAGCCTGGCGGACCCACCAGCAGCAGGTGGTGCGCGCCGGCGGCGGCGATCTCCAGCGCGCGACGCGCGTGCAGCTGGCCGCGCACCTCGCGCAGGTCCGGGCCGGCATCGCGCACGGCGGCGGGCGCCACCGCCGGCGGCAGCTCGCGCGCGCCGTTGAGCATGGCGCAGACCTCGAGCAGGGTGCGCGCGGTGCGCACGTCCAGGCCCTGTGCCAGCGCGGCCTCGGCGCCGTTGGCGACCGGCACCACCAGCCTGCGGCCCGCGCCCGCCGCCGCCAGCGCCGCCGGCAGCACGCCGTCGACCGCGCGCAGCTCGCCGGTCAGGCCCAGCTCGCCGAGGAATTCCCATTCGGCCAGCGCCTGCAGCGGCACCTGCCCGCTGGCGGCGAGGATGCCGAGCGCGATCGGCAGGTCGAAGCGCCCGCCGTCCTTGGGCAGGTCGGCGGGCGCGAGGTTGATGGTGATCGCACGCTGCGGGAACTCGAACTGCGCGCAGCGGATCGCCGCGCGCACGCGGTCGCGCGACTCGCGCACGGCCGCTTCGGGCAGGCCGACCATGTTCATCCGCGGCAGCCCGCCGGCGAGGTAGACCTCGATCCGCACCTCGGGGGCGCGGACTCCTGCGCGCGCACGTCCGTGCACGAGCGCAAGCGACATGGCGGCCGGCTCAGTGCGGCTGCATCGGCGGCGTCGTCACTGGGGCGGCAGCCAGGCGCGCCTCCAGCTTCTCCACCAGCCGCTCGAGCCCGTCGAGCTTCTCGCGCGTGCGCATCAGCACCGCGCGCTGGACATCGAACTCCTCGCGCGTGACCAGGTCCAGCCGGGCCAGGCCCGACTGCAGCACGGCCTTGAAGTTCTGCTGCAGCTCCTCGCGTCCTTCGCGCATGGAAGGCGGCACCAGGCTGCTCAGGCGGCGGGCGAGGTCGTCGATGTGGGTGAGGTCGATCATGGGATGGCTCCTCCGGGGTGCGGCCAGCTTGTCCCGCCCGCGGGGACGCCGCCATCGGCCGATTGCGCGCCGTGGTGTAGGAAAAATCCGACCCCCCGCCGGTTATGCTGGCCGCATCCAGGCCGGGGACAGACGCGATGAAGATGGTGATGGCGATCATCAAGCCGTTCAAGCTCGACGACGTCCGCGAGGCCCTGGCCGACGCCGGCGTGGCCGGCATCACCGTCACCGAGGTCAAGGGCTTCGGCCGCCAGAAGGGCCACACCGAGCTCTACCGCGGCGCCGAGTACGTGGTCGACTTCCTGCCCAAGATCAAGCTCGAGGTCGCAGTCACCGACGAGCAGGCCGACGCGGTGGTCGAGGCGGTGATGAAGGCCGCCGGCACCGGCAAGATCGGCGACGGCAAGGTCTTCGTCTGGGACCTGGAGCGGGTGGTGCGGATCCGCACCGGCGAGCTGGACGGCGACGCGCTGTAGGCGCCGCGCCCGCGTTCAGGCCTTGCCCGAACCCCGGTAGGCGCGTTTCCATGCGCCGCGCACGGCGCGCACCCAGCGCGGCTCGGCCAGCACTGCCGCTTCCGCCGCCGACGGCGGCGTGCCGGTCAGGCGCGACTGCATCTTCACCACGTTGGCCAGGTCGCTGCGCCGCAGCTGCCGGCCCAGCGGGCTGCGCGCCAGCCAGGCCGGCATGAGCAGTGCCGACGCGAAGTCGACCACCCGCGGGATGCCGCCGCTGACCAGGATGTTGGAGCCGTGCAGGTCGTTGTGCGCGATGCCGGCGGCATGCAGCGCGGCGATGGCCGCCTTGAGCCGGCGGAAGACCTGTTCCGAAGCGATCGTCAGGTCGCGTCCGAGCACCTCGCCGTCGATGAATTCCATGCCCAGCACCAGGCCGCCGATCGTGCCGAGCAGCACCGGGGCATGGCCCCAGCCGCGCAGGCGCTCGAGGATCCGCGCCTCGCGCCGGACCAGCACGCGCGCCAGCGGCGAGAGCGGCGTCCAGCGATAGCGCCGGTAGTCCTTGAACACGGCCTTGCGACGGCCGACCCATGCGACGTAGACGTCTGGTTCGAGGAAACGGGTGCCGCGCTTGAGGAAGAGGCGGGGCGCGCCGGGCGCCAGGGGCTGGATCGACTGCGGACAGGTGTTCATGGGCTCGAGGCGCGGCCCCGGGGGAGGGCGCGCGGGCATGTCGGGGGAGGCGTCGCGCGGCCATGCTGTACCGCGCGGTTCAATAAATATTAACGCGATTCCGACAGGTTTCCGACCACCGAATTCCGCCGTCGGCCGGACGATGCGTTGCGCCAGGAGGCGCAATCGCCGCCGGGGCGGTGGCATGGGATTGGGATCCGCGCGCGTCGCCGCGACCGCGCGACGCGCGCACGCCGCGGGTGCCGGAGAGGCCGGGGAACGATTCCGCGGGTGCGCGCCCGGGCCTGCAGGCCCGGTGCGGCACGCCCCGCGCAGACGCCGTCAGCCGCCGAGCGCGGCGGCCACGAACGGCGGCGGCGAAGCGGCGCCGCGATGGATGTCGGCGCTGTAGTACTTCGTCGCGAACGGCTTGGCGCGGGCGTCGGCCTCGCGGAACCCGAAGCCGCCGGCCTTGCGCGCCAGCGTGCAGCTCCACCAGCCGGTCGGGTAGCAGGGCTGCGGGAACGGCAGGGTCTGGAACTCGGCGAACCCGGCCTTGCCCATCTCGCCGCGCATCTCCCTGATCAGGTCGAGCAGCACCAGCGGCGACTCCGACTGCTGCACCAGGACGCCGTCGTCCTTCAGCGCGCGGAAGCAGCTTTCGTAGAAGGCCTTGTTGAACAGCCCTTCGGCCGGGCCGACCGGGTCGGTGGAGTCGACGATGACGATGTCGACGCTGCCCGGCGCGCAACCGGCCATGTAGGCGATGCCGTCGTCGAACAGCAGCTGCGCGCGCGGGTCGGTATTGGACTCGCACAGCTCCGGAAAGTACTTCTCCGCCATGCGCGTGACCTGCTCGTCGATGTCGCACTGCACGGCGCGCTCCACGCCCGGGTGCCGCAGCACCTCGCGCAGCGTGCCGCAGTCGCCGCCGCCGATGATGACCACACGCTTGGGATCCGGATGCGTGAACAGCGCCGGGTGCGACATCATCTCGTGGTAGAGGAAGTTGTCGCGCGTGGTCAGCATCATCGCGCCGTCGATCAGCATCAGGTTGCCCCAGTCGGTCGACTCGTAGATCTCGATCTTCTGGAACGGCGACTGCACCTCGTCGAGCTTGCGGGTGACGCGATAGCCGATCGCCGAGCCGGCGGGCTCGAAGTTCTCGTACATCCAGGTGGGCTCGGTCATGGCGGGTCGCTCGGTCGGCGTGCGGGGCGTGGATTGTAGCGAAGGCCGATGACGGGCCTTGCGCCCGCGGACGCTAGAATGCGCGTCCCCGCTGCACGCCCCGGACCGCCGCCATGACCGCCTGGTCGCCCGACCAAGCCCGCAAGACCTATTCCATCCCGCACTGGTCGGCCGGCTACTTCGACGTCGACGCCGGCCGCGTCGTGGTGCGCCCGCGCGGCGCCGGCGGGCCGGCGATCGCGCTGCCGGAGGTGATCGACCGCGCGCTCGCGCAGGGCGCCAGCCTGCCGCTGCTGGTGCGCTTCCCCGACGTGCTCGGCGACCGCCTGCGCAAGCTGCAGGCCGCGTTCGCGCAGGCGCAGGCCGACTGGGACTACGCCGGCGGCTACACCGCCGTCTATCCGATCAAGGTCAACCAGCACCGCGGCGTCGCCGGCACCCTGGCCGCGCACGCGGGCGAGGGCTTCGGCCTGGAGGCCGGCAGCAAGCCCGAGCTGATGGCGGTGCTGGCGCTCTCGCGGCCGGGCGGGCTCGTCGTCTGCAACGGTTACAAGGACCGCGAGTACATCCGCCTGGCGCTGATCGGCCGCAAGCTCGGGCTCGAGACCTTCATCGTGGTCGAGAAGCCCTCGGAACTGCGGCTGGTGCTGGAGGAGGCGCAGGCGCTGGGCGTGGAGCCGGTGCTCGGCGTGCGCATGCGGCTGGCCTCGCTGGGCGCGGGCAAGTGGCAGAACTCCGGCGGCGACAAGGCCAAGTTCGGGCTCAGCCCGCGGCAGCTGCTGGACCTGTGGAAATCGCTGCGCGACGCCGGCATGGGCGGCGCGCTCAAGCTGCTGCACTTCCACATGGGCTCGCAGATCTCCAACGTGCGCGACATCGCCAACGGCATGCGCGAGGCGACGCGCTACTTCGTCGAGCTCTCGCGGCTGGGCGCGGTGATCGACTACGTCGACGTCGGCGGCGGGCTCGGGATCGACTACGAGGGCACGCGCTCGCGCAGCTACAACTCGGTCAACTACGGCGTGGCGCAATACGCCTCCGGCATCGTGCAACCGCTGGCCGACGCCTGCGCGGCCAACGGCCTGCCGCCGCCGCGCATCGTCACCGAGTGCGGCCGCGCGATGACCGCGCACCACGCGGTTCTGGTGGCCAACGTCTCCGAGGTCGAGGCCGCGCCCGAGGGCCGCGTGCCCGACGCGCACGACGACGAGCCGATGGTGATCCGCCACCTGCGCGGCATCCACGCCGAGCTCGACCAGCGCCCGGCGGTGGAGCTGTTCCAGGAGGCGCAGCACTTCCATTCCGAAGGGCTGTCGCTGTACGCGCTCGGCCAGCTCGACCTGGTCCACCGCGCGCGCATCGACGACCTGTTCTACGCCATCGCGCACGCGGTGAAGGCGCGCCTGACCTACGACGAGAAGAGCCATCGCCCGCTGCTCGACGAGCTCAACGAGCGGCTGGTCGACAAGTATTTCGTCAACTTCAGCGTGTTCGAGTCAATGCCGGACGTGTGGGCGATCGACCAGGTTTTCCCGATCGTGCCGATCGAGCGTCTCGACGAGGCGCCCACGCGGCGCGGCATCATCGCCGACCTGACCTGCGACTCGGACGGCAAGATCGACACCTACGTCGAGAACGAGGACCTGGACACCTCGCTGCCGCTGCATGCGCCGCGGCACGGCGAGAGCTACCGCATCGGCTTCTTCCTGGTCGGCGCCTACCAGGAGATCCTCGGCGACATCCACAACCTGTTCGGCGACACCGACGCGATCGAGGTCCGGGTCGAAGGCGAGGGCTATGCGATCGCGCAGCAGCGCCGCGGCGACACCACCGACGTGATGCTCGACTACGTCGGCTACGCGGTCGACGACCTGCGCCAGGCCTATCGCGACAAGGTCGAGGCGGCGAACCTGCCCGAAGACGAGGCGCGGCGCATCGCCGACGCGCTGGAGGCCGGCCTCACCGGCTACACCTACCTCGACGACGCGCCGCTGGCCTGAGCCGCGCGCGGCCGCGATCGGCAGCGGCGGGCGCGCTCCCGCGGGCGGCCGTTGCCATCATTCACGGGAGCCCTGCCTTGAACCGCTACCTGGTGCTGACCCTGCGCACGCCCGGCTTTGAACCCGCCGTGATCGATCCGCACTACGCCTTCCTCGACACGCTGCGCGCTCGCGGCCAGCTCGAACTCGCCGGTCCGTTCACCGACCGCAGCGGCGGCGCCTACCTGCTGCGCGCCGACAGCCTCGAGGCCGCGCTCGCCGTCGCGCATGCGGATCCGCTGTACGCCAGCGGCTCGTCCGAAGTGAGCGTGCGCGAGTGGAACGCGAAGTAGCAGCCGCGGCCGGCGCCTAGCGCTGCGCCCGCCACGGCGCCGCCACCAGCACCACCGCCAGCGTCGCCAGCCACGCGTTCACGGCGCGGCGTCGCGATGCACCTGCAGCCCGGCCAGCGACTGGCTCACCGGCATCACTTCCAGCCGGTTGACGTTGAGGTGCGGCGGCAGGTTGGCGATCCACCACGCCGATTCGGCGATGTCGTGCGCGGTGATCGGGTACGCGCCGGCGTACAGCGCGTCGGATGCGCCCTGGTCGCCGCCGGTGCGCACCAGGGTGAACTCGGTTTCCGCCAGCCCCGGCTCGATCGAGGTCACGCGGACGCCGGTGCCGTGCAGGTCCGAGCGCAGGTTGAGCGAGAACTGGGTGACGAAGGCCTTGGTCGCGCCGTAGACGTTGCCGCCGGGGTAGGGATAGCTGCCGGCGATCGAGCTGATGTTGACGATCGCGCCACGGCGTTCGATCAGCGTCGGCAGCAGCCGGTACGTCATCGCGGCCAGTGCGGTGACGTTGGTGTCGATCATCTGCCGCCACTGCGACAGGTCCGCGCGCTGCGCCGGCGCGGTGCCGAGCGCGAGGCCGGCGTTGTTGACCAGCAGGTCGACGTCGCGGAACGGCGCGGGAATGGCGTCGAGCGCGGCCTGCATGGCGTCGGGGTCGCGGATGTCGAAGGCCGCGGCGTGCACGCGGCCGGCGCCGTGGCGCTCGACCAGCGCCTGCAGGCGGTCGGCGCGGCGGCCGGTGGCGACGGCGCGCCAGCCGTTGGCGACGAAGCGGTCGAGGATCGCGGCGCCGAAGCCGGAGGTCGCGCCGGTGACGAGCAGGGTCTTGGTCATCCGGCGATTCTAGGAGCATCCGTTGCGCGACGCTGCGACGGGATAACGGACGACGTTGCGAATGAGAGGGATTGCTCCCAGGCACCGACTCTCATCCCGAGCGCAGCGAGGGATCTCCGGGGCACGCGCGGGGCCAGATCCCTCGCTGCGCTCGGGATGACAGCGTTGGGGATGCGTGCCGCGCGCGCCCGGGAGGTTCACGCCATCCTGCCGCCGCGCCGGCCGGCGCTCACCACACGAACGGCAGCAGCCGCCAGGTTGCCTGCGCGTAGGCCGGGTACTGGTCCGGGAACGCCTCGCGCAGCACGCGCTCCTCGACGTGGATGCGCCACAGGAACGCCAGCGTCACCGGCGCGGCCACCGCCAGCAGCGACAGCCAGTTGCCGAAGCCCAGCCCGAAGCCGAGGAAGGTGAGCAGCGAGCCGGTGTAGGACGGATGCCGCAGCCAGCGGTACGGGCCACTGCGCACGAGCCGGTGGTCGGGCCGGATCGCGACGTCCACGGTGAAGTAGCGCGACAGCACGCGGATCGCCCACCAGCGCAGCGGCATCCCCAGCAGCATCATCGCGATCCCGAGCCACCACGCGGGCGCGCGCAGCGCGACCGGGAAGCGCGCCACGCCGAGGGCGCCGAACCAGACCGCCAGCGCGATCGAGGCGTAGATGGTGACCGTCAGCAGGCGCAGCGTGCCGGCGTCGCGGGTGCGCGCCCGGTCGCCGGAGCGCCGGCGCGCCACGATCCACATCTCGCTGGCGAACCAGAGCAGGCACAGCGCGGGGAAGAGCTTGTCCATGGGGCGCGATCTTGCGCGCACGGCCACGGGCGCGCCAGCGAAGGCTCAGGACTTCGGGGATTTCCTCGCCGCAGGTCTGGCGGCCTTCTTCGACGGCGCCTCGGGCTTGTCCGCGGACTTGGCCGCCGGCGGCTTGCGCTTGCGCCCGGTGGCGGACTTGCCGCTGGTGCGCGCCTTGGTGGCGCGGTGCTTCTTCAGCATGTCCTCGGCCAGCACCACGTCCTCGGAGAGGATGCCCGCGGCCTTGGCGATGGCGATGCGCGCCTCGGCCTTGTTGTCGTCGGGATTGGCCAGCAGCAGCTCGCGGATCGCCTCGCGCAGGGAGGCCTCGGCGTTGTGCTTCAGGTGCAGGTTCTCGCCCTGCCGGAACAGCGCCAGCAGGGCGTCGACGACGGGCTTGATGAGTGCGGCTTCGATCGGCATGGCGGCTTTCTCCCTCGGGAACGCATTGTCCAGCCGCCGTCTCTCACGGGCCGCGACCGGGCATGACCACGGTCGCGGATCGGGTCATTTCACCTTGATCGCCAGCGCCGGCAGGCCGCCGTTGGCGAGCTTGTCCTTGGCGCTGGCCAGCTCGGTGGCGGTGCCGTAGGGCCCCATGCGCACGCGGTACACGGTCTTGCCGTTGATTGCGGCCGATTCGACCCGCGCATTGAGGCCGAGCAGGGCGATGCGCGCCTTCAGGGCCTCGGCGTCGCCGGAGGCGCCGAAGGCGCCCGCCTGCAGGATATAGGGCGCCTGGTTGTCGCGCGCGGGAGCGGCCGCGGACGCGGCGTTCGCGACCGGGGCCGGCGTGGCGGCCGGTTGCGCCGCCTGCGCGACCGTCGCCGCGGGCGTCGCCGCGTCGGGATGGCTGGCCGCCGCAGCGGCCTGCTGCTGCGCGAGCTGGCGCTTGCGGGCCTCCTCGGCGCGCGCGCTGGCGGCGAGCTCGGCGTCCGACATCGCCACTTCCTGCCCCGGCAGCACGGTGTAGAAGTCGTACTGCCGTTCCTCGTCGTCCTGCCCCGCCTTTTCACCCTTCGACGCCCGGGCGGCGGGGGCCGGCAGGTCGTCGGCGTCCTGCTCCGCGGTCGCGGCCGGGCGCGCGTCCGGGTTCGGCCGCGGCAGGATGAAGCCGTCGTTGCCGTCGGACTTGAGGAAGCGCGGCGCCGCCAGCATCGCCACCAGCGCGATCACGATCCCCAGCACCAGCCAGGCCCAGCCGGGCAGGCCGCCGCTGTTGCCGGAGTTGCGCCTTGCCTGCGATTTTCCGCGTCTTGCTGCCACTTACATCTTCTCCGGGGCATTCACGCCCAGCAGGTCGAGCCCGTTCGCCAGCACCTGGCGCACCGCCAGCGCCAGCGCCAGGCGCGCATCGCGCACGTCGGCCTCGTCGACCAGGAACTGGTGGTCGTTGTAGTACGTCTGGAACGCCTGCGCCAGTTCGAGCAGGTAGGCCGCCACCAGGTGCGGCTCCAGCTGCTCGCCCGTGGCAAAGACCACTTCCGGCCAGCGCGAGAGCTCGATCAGCAGCTCGCGCTGCGCCGCGTCGGCGGGGTCGAGCGGCTGCGCCAGGCCGTTGTGCAGGTCGAAGGCCAGGCCGCGCTCCTCGAGCTGCCGCAGCAGGCCGCAGATGCGTGCGTGCGAAAGCTGCACGTAGTAGACCGGGTTGTCGAGCGACTGCGAGCGAGCCAGGTCGATGTCGAACACCAGCTGCGAGTCCGGCCGGCGCGCGACCAGGAACCAGCGCGTGGCGTCGCGCCCGGCCTCCTCGACCAGGTCGCGCAGGGTGAGGTAGCTGCCGGCGCGCTTGGACAGCTTCACCTCCTCGCCGCCGCGCATCACCGTGACCATCTGGTGCAGCACGTACTCCGGGTAGCCTTCCGGGATGCCGGCATCGAGCGCCTGCAGGCCGGCTTTCACCCGCGCCAGCGAGCCGTGGTGGTCGGCGCCCAGCTCGGTGATCGCGCGCTCGTAGCCGCGCTGCCACTTGCTGCGGTGGTAGGCCACGTCCGGCACGAAATACGTGTAGGTGCCGTCGGACTTGCGCATCACGCGGTCCTTGTCGTCGTCGAAGTCGGTGGTGCGCAGCCACAGCGCGCCGCCCTCCTCGTAGGTGTGGCCGTGGGCGACGAGCTCGCGCACGGTTTCCTCCACCTTGCCGCCGGCGTACAGCGAGGACTCCAGGAAGTACACGTCGAACGACACCCCGAACGCGGCCAGGTCGTCGTTCTGCTCGTTGCGCAGCCAGGCCACGGCGAAGCGGCGGATCGCGTCGAGGTCGTCGGCATCGCCGTTGCCGGCCACCACGTGGCCCTCGACCGCCACCGACGCGCGGTCGAGGAAGGCGCGGGCGACGTCGGCGATGTAGTCGCCGCGGTAGCCGTCCTCGGGCCAGCCGGCGTCGTCGGGCGTGAGGCCCTTGGCGCGCGCCTGCACCGACCTGGCGAGGTTCTCGATCTGCACGCCGGCGTCGTTGTAGTAGAACTCGCGCCGCACCTGCCAGCCGTTGGCCGCGAGCGCGCGCGCGATGCAGTCGCCGATCACCGCGGCGCGGCCGTGGCCGACGTGCAGCGGGCCGGTGGGGTTGGCCGAGACGTACTCGACGCCCGCGGTGCGGCCGGCGCCGCCGTCGTTGCGGCCGTAGGCGGCGCCGCGTTCGTGCACCTCGCGCAGCTGCCGCTGCCAGGCCGACGGCGCGAGGCGGAAGTTGAGGAAGCCCGGGCCGGCGATCTCCACCGCGGCGATGTCGCCATCTTTCGGCAGCGCGTCCACCAGCGCCTGCGCCAGCGCGCGCGGGTTGCTGCGCGCGGGCTTGGCGAGCAGCAGCGCGGCGTTGGTCGAGAAGTCGCCGTGGCCGCGGTCCTTGGGGCGCTCGACCACGAAGTCCGGGGTGGCGAGGTCGGCCGGCAGGGCGCCGGCGGCGCGGAGGGCGTCGATGCCCTGGGCGATCAGGGCGCGGAGCTGGGATTTCACTGGGGCGGGGTGTCGCGGTTCAACGGGCCCGCATTGTACGTGAGCGCGCCCCGGGGGCCGTCGCGGCCGGCCGCGGCGCGCCGGCGTGAAGGTCGGCACCTCCCTGTGCCGCGTGCATCGTCCATGTCCCAGGGCTTCCCGCCGCCGCCCTCACACCCAGCCGCGCGCGGCCAGCGACACCGGCGCGCCGTCGCCGATCACGAAATGGTCCAGCAGCCGCACGTCCACCAGCGCCAGCGACTGCTTGAGCTGGGCGGTGACCGCGCGGTCGGCGGCGCTGGGCTCGGCGCTGCCGCTGGGATGGTTGTGGCCGACGATCACCGCCGCGGCGTTGTGCGCCAGCGCGCGCCGCACCACTTCGCGCGGATGCACCTCGGCGCCGTCGACGGTGCCGCGGAACAGCTCCTCGAACGCCAGCGCGCGGTGGCGGGTGTCGAGGAACAGCGCGGCGAAGATCTCGCTGGGATGCCCGCGCAGGCGCTGGGCGAAATAGCGGCCCGCGGCGGCCGGGTCGGTCAGCGCCTCGCCGCGCTCCAGGCCGGCGGCGAGGTAGCGGTTGCACAGCTCCAGCGCCGCCGACAGCTGGCAGGCGGTCGCCGGGCCCAGTCCCGGCAGCTTGGACAGCTCGCCGGCCGGATGCTCGAGCAGGCGCCGCAGCGGGCCGTGCCGGGCCAGCAACTGGCGGGCCGTCGCCACCGCGTCCATGCCGCGCAGGCCGGAGCCGAGGAACAGCGCCAGCAGCTCGGCGTCCGACAGCACCGCGGCGCCGCGCTTGAGCAGCTTCTCGCGGGGGCGTTCGCCGGCGGGCCAGTCGCGGATGTGCATGGTCGATCCCGTGGAGTGGGTCGCTGGCGGCTGCCGCGTGCGCAGGGAAGGAGCTGCGAGGAAACCTGCCTCCGCCGCAGCCGCCGGCGATGGGCCTATTGCAGCGCGGCGACACGGGGTCGCGCAGTCGGGCGCGGGCGCGGCTTCGGGTAAGCTGTCGACCCGTTCGCGCGTAGGGTTTTCCTGACATGGCCGAGGGCCGCGACAACCTGCGGGGGCGCCGGATCCTGCTGTGCGTGTGCGGCGGCATCGCCGCCTACAAGGCGGCCGAGCTGGTGCGCCGGCTGCGCGATGCGGGCGCCGCGGTGCAGGTGGCGATGACCGAGGGCGCGCAGCACTTCGTCGGCGTGGCGACCTTCCAGGCCGTGTCCGGCATGCCGGTGCGCACCTCGCTGTGGGATGCCGCCGCCGAGGCCGCGATGGGGCACATCGAGCTCGCGCGCTGGGCCGACCGCATCTTGGTCGCGCCGGCGACGGCGGACACGCTGGCGAAGCTGGCGCACGGTTTCGCCGACGACTTGGTCAGCACGCTGTGCCTGGCCACCACCGCGCCGATCGCGGTCGCGCCGGCGATGAACCACCGCATGTGGCTGCACCCGGCCACCCAGGCCAACATCGCGACGCTGCGGGGGCGCGGCGTGCAGGTGATCGGTCCCGACGACGGCCCGCTGGCCGAGGGCGAATCCGGCCCCGGGCGCATGCGCGAGCCCGACGCGATCGTGGCCGAGCTGCAGGCGGCGCCCTGATGCCCGGCGCGCTGGCCGGCCTGCGGGTGGTGGTCAGCGCCGGGCCGACCTTCGAGGACATCGACCCGGTCCGCTTCATCGGCAACCGCAGCAGCGGCAAGATGGGCTTCGCGGTCGCCGCGGCGGCCGCGGCGCGCGGCGCGCGGGTGGCGCTGGTGGCCGGGCCGGTCGCGCTCGCCACGCCCGGAGGCGTGCGGCGCGTCGACGTGCGCTCGGCGGCGCAGATGCACGAGGCCGTGCTCGCGCAGCTGCCGGCCGACGTCTACGTCGGCGCCGCGGCCGTGGCCGACTTCACCCCGCGCGCGGTCGCGTCCGGCAAGCTCAAGAAGCGCGAGGGCGAGGACGGATTGACGCTCGAGCTGGTGCGCACGCGCGACATCCTCGCCGACGTCGCCGCGCATCCGCTGCGTCCGCGGCTGGTGGTCGGCTTCGCCGCCGAGACCGAAGACCTGGAGCGCTACGCGCGCGCCAAGCTGGCGAAGAAGAAGCTCGACCTGATCGCCGCCAACCTCGTCGGCGTCGCAGGCAGCGGCTTCGAGGGCGACGACAACGCGCTCGCCGTCTACTGGGACGGCGGCGCCCGCGAACTGGGGCCGGCGCCGAAGACACAGCTCGCCGAAGCGCTGCTCGACCTGGTCGCCGAACGGCTGTCGTAGGAGCACCCCTTGGGTGCGGTCGCTTTCCCGGGAAAGCCATCGCGCCCAAGGGCGCTCCTACAGGCCGTTGCCGCGTCTTGCGTTACGCTCGCGCGCTCCCGTTCCCTAGCAGGGCCCGCATGCACCACACGCTGCAGCTGAAGATCCTCGACCCGCGCATGGGCGCTGAGTGGCCGCTGCCGGCCTACGCCACCGCGGCCAGCGCCGGGCTCGACCTGCGCGCCGCGCTGGACGCGCCGCTGCTGCTGCAGCCGGGCGATGCCGCGCTGGTGCCCTCGGGCCTGGCGATCCACATCGACGATCCCGGCCTGTGCGCGGTGGTGCTGCCGCGCTCGGGGCTCGGCCACAAGCACGGCATCGTGCTGGGCAACGGCACCGGCCTGATCGACGCCGACTACCAGGGGCCGCTGATGATCAGCATCTGGAACCGCGGCCGGGTCGCCCACGCGATCGAGCCGGGCGACCGCATCGCGCAGCTGGTGGTGGTGCCGATCGTGCGCGCCACCCTGCAAGTAGTGGATACTTTCGCCGAGAGCGCGCGCGGGGCGGGTGGCTTCGGCCACACCGGCGTGCGATGAACGATGGCGGTCGGGGGGCAAGCCATGGGCACTGAACACGAACCGGGCCGGGCGCACGTCGCGCTCGCCCACGTACGACCCTACCTGCCGGTGCTGGCGGGAATCCTCGCGCTGCTCGCGCTGTGGCTGGCCTGGAGCGGTTGGCGCCAGATCCAGGACGACAGCCGCCGCGCGGAACTCGAGCAGGGCCGCGACCTGGCCGCGTCTTCGACCCAGCGCGTGCTCAAGGGCGACCTCGACAAGCTGTCGCAGCGGCTGGCCTCGGCTCCGGTGCAATCGGCGCTGCAGGCGGGCGACCTCGCCGCCGCCGGCGCCGCGCTGGGCCGCGACTGGAACGGGATCGAGGAGGCCGTGGTGCTGCCCACCGGCCTGCAGGACGCCTACGCCGCGCTGCCGAAGGCCGGATACGGCCGCATCGCCGCCGCGGAGGCGGCGCTGGCCGAGGACAAGCCGGTGCTGTGGGCGATCCGCGAGCAGGGCAAGCCCGCGATCGCGCTGGCCGCGCCCGCGCGAGCCGGCGACGCGCTGGCCGGGGTCGCCTTCGTGCGGCTGCCGCTGGCGCGCGCCACGCTGGGGCTGCAGAACGCCAGCCTGCCCGACGACGGCTACCTGGCCCTGCGCCAGGGCAGCCATACCCTGCTCGAGCGCGGCGACGCCTCGCTGGCGCAGGGCGCCGAGCGCCGCGCGGTGCCGGTCGCGGGCACCAGCCTGCGCATCGCCGCCGCGGTGCCGACCGCGGTGATCAGCCCGTTCGGGCTGGGCGCGCTGGGTTCGTTCATCGCCGCGGTCGTCGGCCTGCTGCTGGCCTACGTGCTGTGGCGGCTGCCGGCACGCGTCGGCGGCTTGCAGCCCGCGCACGACCACGACGCGCCGACGCTGTCGCAGGTGCTGGTCGACACCCCGGCCGAGCCCGCCCAGGCGCAGGCGCCGGTGGTGCGCGACGCGCCGAAGCCGCCGCCGGTGCGGATCGACCGCGGCATCTTCCGCGCCTACGACATCCGCGGCGTGGTCGGGCAGAGCCTGGACGCCGGCGTGGCCGAGCTGATCGGGCATTCCATCGGCTCGCTGATGCAGGAGAAGGGCCTGGCCGACATCGTGGTCGGCCGCGACGGCCGCCTTTCCGGCCCCGACCTGGTCGAAGGCCTCTCGCGCGGACTGCGCAAGGCCGGCCGCAACGTCATCGACATCGGCATGGCGCCGACGCCGGTGGTGTACTTCGGCGCCTTCCACCTCAACACCGGCTGCTGCATCTCGGTGACCGGCAGCCACAACCCGCCCGACTACAACGGCTTCAAGATCGTCGTCGGCGGCGAGACGCTGCACGGCAAGGCGATCACCGACCTGCACGCGCGCATCGCCGAGAACCGCCTGCACGAATCGCTGGCGCCCGGCGGCCACAGCGATCGCGACATCTCCGGCGACTACGTGCACCGGATCGCTTCCGACGTGCAGATCGCGCGCCCGCTCAAGGTGGTGGTCGACGCCGGCAACGGCGTGGCCGGCGACGTCGGCCCGCGCGTGCTCGAGGCGGTCGGCGCCGAGGTGATCCCGCTGTTCTGCGAGATCGACGGCAGCTTCCCCAACCACCACCCGGACCCGAGCGAGCCGCACAACCTGGTCGACCTGATCGACACCGTGGCGCGCTTCGACGCGGACCTGGGCATCGCCTTCGACGGCGACGGCGACCGCCTCGGCGTGGTCACGCGCAGCGGCCAGAACATCTTCGCCGACCGCCTGCTGATGCTGTTCGCCGCCGACGTGCTCGAGCGCAACCCGGGCGCGGTGATCCTGTTCGACGTCAAGTGCACCGGGCGCCTGCCCAGCCACATCCTGCGCCACGGCGGCAGCCCGCTGATGTGGAAGACCGGGCACTCGCTGGTCAAGGCCAAGATGCGCGAGACCGAAGCGGAACTCGCCGGCGAGATGAGCGGCCACTTCTTCTTCGGCGAGCGCTGGTACGGCTTCGACGACGGCATCTACGCCGCGGCGCGGCTGCTGGAGATCCTGGCGATGGACCCGCGCGCGCCGGGCGAGGTGCTCGAGGCGCTGCCCGGCGGGGTGTCGACGCCGGAGATCAAGGTCGACGCGCCCGGCGGCGACCCGCACGGCTTCGTCGAGCGCTTCGTCGCGCAGGCGCGCTTCGAGGGCGCGCGCTCGTCGACCATCGACGGCCTGCGCGTCGACTGGCCGGACGGCTGGGGCCTGGTGCGCGCCTCCAACACCACCCCGGTGCTGGTGATGCGCTTCGACGCCGACAACGAGGACGCGCTGGCGCGCATCCAGCAGGCGTTCCGCGAGCAGCTGCTGGGGCTGGACCCGACGCTGCAGCTGCCGTTCTGAGCCGGACCGCGCCCGCGTTCGCGGGCGCGGCTTCTTCTGGCCAAAGGGCAGGGATAGCGCAGGGTCGGCGGCGATTACCGCTTTCGCGCCGGGATGAAGTCCTCGCGCACCGCCGCGGCCAGCTGGTCCGGCGGCAGCAGGCCCTGGTCGAGCAGGAAGTTGTTGAAGGCCTGTCGGTCGAACCTGTCGCCCAGCGCGAGCTCGGTCTCCATGCGCAGCTCGAGGATGCGGCTGTAGCCGTAGAAATAGCTGCCGGCCTGGCCGGGGGCGTTGAACATGTAGCGGTCGAGCTCCTGCTTGGCCATCGCCTTCGACAAGCCGACCTTCTCCTCCAGCACGCGACCGGCGGCCTCGCGGTCGATCAGGCCGAGGTTGAGCATCGGGTCGAGGATCGCGCGCGCGGCGCGCAGCAGGCGCAGCTGCAGCGCGATCATCTGCCCGTCGATCGGCTCGTACGGCACCATCTCGGCCTCGGCGTACAGCGCCCAGCCCTCGACGTTGACCGAGTTGAACGCGAACAGCGTGCGCGCCAGCGAGATGCCGCGCTCGACCATCGCGGTGAACTGCAGTTCGTGGCCGGGACGGCCCTCGTGCGCCGACAGCGTCCACGCCGCCGACTCGAAGTTGAAGTCGTCGTACTGCAGCGAGGAGCCGTCGGGGTTGGGCACCGCGACCGGCAGGACGAACTGGCCCTGCTGGCCGGTGTTGCCCACCAGCGGCGCGGGCAGGAAGTGCGGCGCCGGCTGCGCGGCGGACTCGGCCGGGCTGCCCAGGCGCATCACCATCGGCCGGTGCGGCACGTCGACGATGCCCTGCTTGCGGATGATCGGGTCGATCGCGTCGATCACCTTGCGGTAGCGCGCCTCGAGCTGGTCGTTGGGGATCTGCGCCTGCTTCAGCGCGCGGATCACCGCGACGTAATCGCCGTCGGCGATGCCCTGCAGGCCCTTGGCCTTGGCCACCAGCGGCGCGAGCTGCGCCATCGCCGCGCGGGTCTCCATGAACTCGACCTCGGCGCGGCGGATCAGCAGCTGCGGGTCGATGTCGATGCCGAACTGCTTGAGCTGGAACGCGTACAGCTCCGGCGGCAGCTTGGCGTCGGGCCGCGCTTCCGGCAGCACCGTCGCGCGCGCCCAGGCCTGGTAGTCCTTGAGCTGCTTCGCCATCTCGTCGAGAGCCGGCCCGGCGCCCTCGATCTTGTACTTGTCGAACAGCTTGCGGATGCCGTCGATGTAGGTATCGACGTTGCCCAGCGCCTGCTCGACCTCCAGCTTCGTCGGCCGCAGCAGGGACTTGTCGCCGGCGCGCTCCTCGTAGCGCTCGCGCGCCAGCTGCGCGATCGGCGTGGTGCCCGGCGCCATGCCGACGTAGGCCTTGAGGCGGTCGAGCGCGCGCGCGCGACGCTCGGGCGGCGTCTGGTCGGACAGCAGGCCCTGCAGGCCGGAGAACACCAACTGCGGCGCGTCGGTCCACGGCAACAGCAGGCGTTCGTTGAGCGTGCTGCCTTCGACGGCTTCGTCGGCGGCATGGATCATGATCTCCAGGTCCTGGCGCACGTTGGGGTCGCGTTCGGTCTGCAGCATCGTTTGCAGCTTCGCCTTGGCGTCGGCCATCGCCGCGCGGAAGCGCTTGCCGTTGTCGGGCCCGAGGTCGGCGACCTTGTCGTCGTAGCCGGGGATGCCGAAGAACGAAAAGCCTTCCGGCTGGAACGCGGCCTGGGCGTCGATCAGCACCTGCGCGTCCTTGTTGCTGGTGGCGACCCATGCCGGCACGGCGGGCGCAGTCGCGGTGGCCTGGGGAGCGGGCGCCTGCGCCGAGGCGGCGGCCGGCAGGGTGAGCGCGAGGGCGATGGCGAGGACGAGCGGCTTCATTAGGCGTTCTCACAGGGGAAACTTCCGCGACCCTACGCCGCGCGACCGGCGCGGGCAATGCGCCGCAAGTCACCCCGTCCGTGCGCCGCTTGCCGCACCGGCGCGAGCGCCAGCACGACGGCATCGCGCGCGCGGCGCCTGCGCGGCACCCGTGCTTGGTAGCATGGCCCGTCCGCGCGACGGCAACGCGCCGCGCGCCACTTCGCAACCCCGGGGAAGACATGCATCCACCGATCGACGGCGCGCGCGCGCGCGGCACGAGGAAAATGGCGGCGGCGCTGCTCGCGCTGGCGGCGGGCCCCGCCCTGGCCCAATCGGCGCAAGCGGTCACCATGCAGGACTACGCGCGCGCGGAGAAATTCCTCCCGCACAACACCGCGCCGCTGGTCGACCACGTGCCGGCCGCGCTGGCCTGGCTGGACGACGGCCAGTTCGTCTACCGCGACCACGACGCCAACGGCGACCGCTTCCTGCGCGTGGACGCCGCGACCGGCGGCGTGGTGCCGGCGTTCGACCACGTCGCGCTGGCGAAGGCGCTGGCCAAGGCCAGCGGCAAGCCGGTGAAGGCCGAGGACCTGCCGATCAAGGACTGGACGCTGCGCGACGACGGCCGCATCGAGCTGTCCGCCTTCGGCAAGGACTGGCGCTGCGGGCTGTCGGGCAAGGCCGCCTGCGTCGAGCGCAAGGGCGAGCCCGGCGTGCGCTCGCCCGACGGCGCGAAGGAAGCCTTCGTGCGCGGCTGGAACCTGTGGGTCCGCGACCTCGCCAGCGGCGCGGAAACGCAGCTCACCACCGACGGCGCCACCGATTACGGCTACGCCACCGACAACGCCGGCTGGAAGCACACCGACAACGCGATCCTGGTGTGGTCGCCGGATTCCTCGAGGATCGCGACCTTCCGCCAGGACCAGCGCCGCACCAGCGAGATGGTGCTGGTCGGCACCAACGTCGGCGCGCCCAAGGTCGAGCGCTGGAAGTATCCCTTCGTCGGCGACGAGCACGTCACCATGATCGAGCGCGTCGTCATCGACGTGCCGTCGAAGGCCGTGGTTCGCCTGAAGATGCCGCCCGACCAGCACCGCTCCACCCTGTGCGACGACGTCAGCTGCGACGGCGGTTGGGAGGACGTGCAGTGGGCGCCGGACGGCAGGACGCTCGCCTTCGCATCGACCTCGCGCGACCACCGCCAGACCTGGCTGCGCATCGCCGACGCCGCCACGGGCGCGGTGCGCACGGTGTTCGACGAGAAGGTGAAGACCTACTTCGAGAGCGGCAACGGCGCGGTCAACTGGCGCTACCTGCCGGCCAGCAACGAGATCCTCTGGTTCAGCGAGCGCGACAACTGGGGCAACCTCTACCTCTACGAGGCGGGCAGCGGCAAGCTCAAGCGCGCGGTCACCACCGGCGAGGGCAACGTCACCGAAGTGCTGCGGGTGGATCCGGAAACGCGCACCGTCTGGTTCCGCGGCGTCGGCCGCGAGCCGGGCCGCAATCCGTACTACCAGCACTTCTACAAGGCCAGCCTCGACGGCGGCGCGCCGGTGCTGCTCACGCCCGAGGACGCCGACCACAAGGTCACGCTCTCGCCCGGCGGCAGCTGGTTCGTCGATACGTATTCCACCGTCGACACCGCGCCGGTGACGCTGCTGCGCAAGGCCGGCGACGGCGCGCTGGCGCGCGAGGTCGCGCGTGGCGACATCTCGCGCCTGCAGGCGGCCGGCTGGGTCGCGCCGGAGCCGTTCACGGTCAAGGCGCGCGACGGCAGGACCGACCTGTACGGGCTGATGTTCAAGCCCACGAACTTCGACCCGGCGAAGAAGTACCCGATCATCGACTACGTCTATCCGGGCCCGCAGACCGGCTCGGTGCGCAGCCGCAGCTTCCTCGCCTCGCACCTGGACAACCAGGCGCTGGCCGAGCTGGGTTTCATCGTGGTGGCGATCGACGGCATGGGCACGCCGTGGCGCTCGAAGGCCTTCCACGACGCCTACTTCGGCGACATCGGCGACAACACGCTGCCAGACCAGGTCACCGGCCTGCGGCAGCTGGCGAAGCGGTTCCCGTGGATCGACCTCGACCGCGCCGGCATCTGGGGCCACTCGGGCGGCGGCAACGCCACCGCGGGCGCGATGTTCCGCTACCCGGACCTGTTCAAGGTCGGCATCGCCGAGAGCGGCAACCACGACAACCGCAGCTACGAGGACGACTGGGCGGAGAAGTGGCAGGGCCTGCCGGTGGTGGCGAAGGACGGTTCAAGCAACTACGACGACCAGGCGAACCAGAACCACGCGGCCAACCTCAAGGGCCACCTGCTGCTGATCCACGGGATGATGGACGACAACGTGCCGCCGCAGAACACGCTGCTGGTGGTGCAGGCGCTGATCGAGGCCAACAAGGACTTCGACCTGCTGCTGCTGCCGCACGCGCGCCACGGCTACGGCAGCGGCGAAGCCGGGATGTACGTGACGCGGCGGCGCTGGGACTACTTCGTGCGCCACCTGCTGGGCGCGGAGCCGCCGAAGGGATACGGGATCGCGCCGGCGAAGCCGTAGGCGGGCTTCCTGCTCCGGGGCTTCGACCCCGCGCGACGCGCGCGCGACCGTCAGGGACGTGAACGGCCCGCGCCGCGCGCTTGGCAGCGTCATGGAGCGGCCGGTAACCTGCGCGTCCTTTTCCCGGTTCCCGCCCCGCATGACCCAGGTCCGCTCGACCCGCCTCACCCCGCTGTCCGCCCTGATCTTCAGCTCGCGCTGGCTGCAGCTGCCGCTGTACCTGGGCCTGATCGTCGCCCAGGCGATCTACGTCTGGCAGTTCGGCGTCGAGCTGGTGCACCTGGTCGACCAGGTCTTCCTCGGCGGCCATGCGGTCGAAGCCGCCACCGGCGCCGCGGCCGCCGAACCCGAGCTCAAGCAGAGCGCCGAAGTGGTGATCATGCTGATCGTGCTCGGCCTGATCGACGTGGTGATGATCTCCAACCTGCTGGTGATGGTGATCGTCGGCGGCTACGAGACCTTCGTCTCGCGGCTGAACCTGCAGGGCCACCCGGACCAGCCGGAGTGGCTGAGCCACGTCAACGCCAGCGTGCTGAAGGTGAAGCTGGCGATGGCGATCATCGGCATCAGCTCGATCCACCTGCTCAAGACCTTCATCGAGATCGGCAGCCTCGGCGCGCCGGGCAGCCGCTTCACCGAGGTCGGGGTGATGTGGCAGACCATCATCCATTGCGTGTTCATCCTGTCGGCGATCGGCATCGCCTACACCGACAAGCTGATGACCGGCACCTCGAGCAAGCGCGAGCACGCCGCCGCCGCCGCGCACTGAGGCGGCTGTTCGCGCCGCGCTGCGCTCCGGGGAGCGGCGGAAGGCGGGGCCGGGATCAGCGCGCGTGCGCGCCGGCGCCGCCGGCATTCGGCCTGCGCCCCATGATTGCCGCACGCAGCGCGCGCGCGTGGCGGTCGCGCGAGAAGCGCAGGCGGTCCCCGTCGCGCGCGATCCCGAGCCGGCGGTAGGCGTCGTCGATCGGCGGGAACGCGGTCGAAACCGCATCGCGCGCGTACAAGCCCGAGAACGTGTCGTCGCCGGCGATGCGGTCGAGCGCGGCGACGAAGTCCGCCGGCGCGGTTTCGCCGGTGCCGCGCAGGCAGCAGCGCGCGTATTCGCCGAGCACGGCGTCGAGCGAACGGCCGCGCGCGCGCAGCGCGAGGTCGGCCTCGAGCCAGTACGCGGCGCCGGCCCAGTACACGCGCATGGTGGCGCCGCGGCGATGGCCGAGGTCCTGCAGCGGCCCGCGGGCGGCGGCGCGCTGGCCGCGTCGGAAACCGCCGTCGAGCCGCGCCCAGGCGTCCTCCGGGGCGATCAGCCCGATACGCGCGCGCAGCGCGTCCTGGTAGTAGCTCGCCAGCCCCTCGGCCAGCCAGCGGCCGCGCTCGCCCAGGTGCGGGTGGAACAGGTGCGAGAGCTCGTGCACCGCAGTCCAGTCGTGGCGCAGCTGGTCGAGCGTGGCGTCCTCGCGCACGTACAGCAGCACGCGCACGCCGGAATCGCGCGCGGTCTGGCCCCACGGCACCGGGCTGTCGTCGTCGCTGCGCACCTGGCGGATTTCCACCCGCGCGCTGCGCAGCGGAAAGCGGCCGGCCACGGTCAGTGGCGCGCGCGCGGCCTCGGCAATCCAGTCCTGCAACAGGGCCGTGCGCGCGGGATCGTCGACGCCGATCACGGCCACCTCCAATTGGGTGTCGCCGGCGCGCAGCGTGCGCACGCCGTCGGCCCGTGCCGCGCCGGCGCAGGCCAGCAAGACAGGCAGCAGGAAGGAGGAAAGGGTGATACCGCGCATGGCGGCATTGGATCGGCGGTGTCCGCCAAGGTTCCATGAATGGGCCGGCGCCGTACCGCGGACGCTTCCTCTCCCGCTTTGCGGCAGAGGGCTGCGGCGTAGGACGTCGGGGCGGTAGGCCCGACCTTCCTCACCGGACGCGACGACGTTCTCCTCAACCGAAGCGATGCATCTTCGGCAGGAAGGCGGCGGCCGGGGGATCGCGCCAAGCCGGCCATGGATGGCGGGCGCCCCCGTCAGGGCAGGATGAGCACGGGCGGCTTGCGCGGCACTGCCGCGCGCCCGTGCGAATGTCCGGCGCGCTGCGCCGGGCCGGGCGAGCCGCGCAGCGGCGTACCTGCCGGGGGAAGAGCGATTCCCCGGACGGCGACTTCCTTCGCGCATGCGACCGGAGCCGCACAAGAATGCGCCAGGCCGCTGGCGCGAGGACCGGCTCGCGTAAACTGCGCCCGATGGATGTCTCCCACCTGCTCGACGGGCTCAACGAGGCCCAGCGCGAGGCCGTTTCCGCGCCGCCCGGCCACTACCTGATCCTCGCCGGCGCTGGTTCCGGCAAGACCCGCGTGCTCACCCACCGCATCGCCTGGCTGCACGAGGTGTTCGGCGTGCCGGTGCACGGCATCTTCGCGGTGACCTTCACCAACAAGGCCGCGGGCGAGATGCGCCACCGCGCCGACGCGCTGCTGCGCAACGGCAGCCGCGGGCTGTGGATCGGCACCTTCCACGGCCTCGCGCACCGGCTGTTGCGCCTGCACTGGCAGGACGCTCGGCTGCCGGAAGGCTTCCAGATCCTCGACAGCGACGACCAGCTGCGGCTGGTCAGGCGCGTGGTCAAGCAGCTCGAGCTCGACGAGGCGCGCTTCCCGCCGCGGCAGATCGCCTGGTGGATCAACGCGCAGAAGGACGAAGGACGGCGCCCGCAGCACATCCAGGCCGACCGGGACGAATGGTCGGACGTGATGCTCAAGAGCTACGCGCTCTACCAGGAGCGCTGCGACCGCGCCGGCCTGGTCGACTTCGCCGAGATCCTGCTGCGCGCGCACGAGCTGCTGCGCGACACCCCGGCGCTGCTCGCGCACTACCGCCAGCGCTTCGGCCAGCTGCTGGTGGACGAATTCCAGGACACCAACGCGATCCAGTACGGCTTCGTGCGCCTGCTGGCCGGCGACAGCGGCCAGGTGTTCGTGGTCGGCGACGACGACCAGGCGATCTACGGCTGGCGCGGCGCCAAGGTCGAGAACGTGCAGCGCTTCCTGCACGACTTCCCGGGCGCCGCGACCATCCGCCTGGAGCAGAACTACCGGTCGAGCGCCAACATCCTCAACGCCGCCAACGCGGTGATCGCCCACAACCCGGCGCGGCTGGGCAAGCAGCTGTGGACCGACAGCGGCGAGGGCGAGCCGGTCGACCTGTACGCGGCCTACAACGAGGTCGACGAGGCGCGCTTCGTGGTCGAGCGCATCGCGCAGTGGGTGCGCGACGGCGGCAACCACGGCGACTGCGCGATCCTGTACCGCAGCAACGCGCAGTCGCGCGCGTTCGAGGAAACGCTGCTCGCCGAACAGATCCCGTACCGCGTCTACGGTGGCGTGCGCTTCTTCGAGCGCGCCGAGGTCAAGGACACGCTGGCCTACCTGCGGCTGGTGGCCAACCGCGACGACGACGCGGCGTTCGAGCGCGCGGTCAACACGCCCACGCGCGGGATCGGCGAGCGCACGCTGGACGAGGTGCGCCGGCGCGCGCGCGCCGACGGCGTGCCGCTGTGGGAGGCGTCGCTGCGCGCCTGCCGCGAGAACGCGCTCACCGCGCGCGCGCGCAACGCGCTCGCCGGCTTCCAGGTGCTGGTCGAGGCGCTGGCGGTCGAGGTCGCGCAGCTGCCGCTCAAGGACAAGATCGACCACGTGCTGATGCGCTCGGGCCTGCGCGAGCACTACGCCAACGAGTCGAAGGGCGCGCTCGAGTCGCGGGTCGAGAACCTCGACGAGCTGGTCTCGGTCGCCTCGCGCTTCGTGCGCGGCGACGAAGAGGAAAGCCAGGGCCTGACCGAGCTGGTCGCCTTCCTCGCCTACGCCGCGCTCGAGGCCGGCGAGGGCCAGGCCCAGGCCGGCGAGGACGGCGTGCAGCTGATGACGCTGCACAGCGCCAAGGGGCTGGAGTTCCCGCTGGTGTTCCTCGCGGGCATGGAGGAGGGCCTGTTCCCCAACGCGCGCTCGGTCGAGGAGAGCGGCCGCCTGGAGGAGGAGCGCCGGCTGGCCTACGTCGGCATCACCCGCGCGCGGCAGAAGCTGGTGCTCAGCTACGCCGAATCGCGGCGCCTGCACGGCCAGGACATGTACGGCATCCCGTCGCGCTTCCTGCGCGAGATCCCGTCGGCGCTGTTGCACGAGGTGCGCCCGAAGGTCCAGGTCTCTCGGCCGATGTACGCCAATGCGCCACGCCGCAGCCTCGGCCACGCGTCGCTCGACGAAAGCCCCGGCATCCGCCTGGGGCAGAACGTCGTGCACGCGAAGTTCGGCAGCGGCGTGGTCACCGACATCGAGGGTGCCGGCGCGCACGCGCGAGTGCAGGTCAACTTCGACGAGGCCGGGAGCAAGTGGCTGGTGCTGGCGTACGCCAACCTGCAGCCGGCATAGCCTTTTCGCCATGACCTTGTGGGAGCGGCTTCAGCCGCGAGCCCTTGCCTGGATGGCCGCCGAACCAGGAGCTCGCGGCTGAAGCCGCTCCCACGTCGGTCCACAAGCCTGGTCCGGCGAGCCCGCTATTTCGCGTGCCAGTCGCCGTCCTCGCCCTTCTCGTACTTCTCCTTGACCGCCGACCATGCGACGCGATGCGCGGTTTCCTCGCGCGTGGCATCGCCGCGGCGCTCGTCGGGATCGGCGTACTCGTCCCAGGCGTGGTTGAAGGCTTCCTTGTAGATCTCCTGCGCGTGCTTCGGCACGTGGTCACGCACGGAATCGGGCAGGTCGCTGATGCGGTCGTAGGGCATGGCTTGCCTCCGGGGTCACGCTCGAAGGCGCCAGCGTGGCGCGTGGCGGGTTAAGTGGCCGGCAAGCCGCCGTGAGCGCCGCTCAATCGCGGATGACGATGTCCGGGTTCTCGTTCAGCGAGCCGTCGGGCTCGATCACCACGAAGCGCTTGCCGTCGCGGTGGAAGGCGACGGGGATCGGGTCCTTGAACATCGGGCGGCGCACGAAGCGCAGCGTCCACCGGAACTGCTCCAGCGTCTCCAGCGCCCTGAGCTGGGCGGGGGTGAGGCCTGCGCGCAGGTCCTGGCTGTCGGGTTCTCCCGGCTTGCGCCGTTCGCGGCCGTACATGGCGTCCTTCCTCATGGAAACCCGCGGATTCTCGCGCCACCACGCTGGAGCGGGCGTGAACCACGGCACGCTTCACCGCCGTGTCACCGTCGCCGCCGTACGTTCCACGCCCTCCCTGCAGCGAGGATGCGGCCATGGCGCGCCCGATCTGGACCGGCACCCTGTCGTTCGGCCTGCTCAACGTCCCGGTCTCGCTGATGCCCGGCGAGCGCAAGGTCGACCTGCACTTCCGCATGCTGGACGCGCGCAACAAGAAGCCCGTCCGCTACGAGCGCGTCAACGCCGAGACCGGCGAGGAGGTGCCGTGGAAGGACATCGTCAAGGCCTTCGAATACGACAAGGGCAGCTACGTCGTGGTCGAGGAGGAGGACATCAAGTCCGCCGCGCCCGAGAGCCACGAGACGGTGGAGGTCGAGGCCTTCGTCGATGCCGCCGACATCGAGCCGCAGTACTTCGAGAAACCCTACGTGCTGGCGCCCGGCAAGAAGGCCGAGAAGGGCTACGTGCTGCTGCGCGAGACGCTCAGGGCCACCGGCCAGGCCGGGATCGCGCGGGTGGTGATCCGCACGCGCGAGTACCTGTCCGCGGTGCTGCCGCAGGGCGACGCGCTGATCCTGCTGCTGCTGCGCTACCCGCAGGAACTGGTCGACCCGGCCGACTACAAGCTGCCCGAGGGCAAGCCGGCGAGCTATCGCATCACGGCCAAGGAGATGGAGATGGCCAAGCAGCTGATCGCCTCGATGTCGGCCAGGTGGACGCCGGGCGACTACCACGACGAGTTCCGCAGCCGCCTGGAGGACGTGATCCGCAGGAAGATGAAGTCCAAGGGCGCGCTGGCCAAGGCCGAGGAACCCGAGCGCGAGGAGGAAGGCGCGGCGACCAACGTGGTCGACTTCATGTCGCTGCTGCAGCAGAGCATCGCCAGCAAGAAGCGCACGCCGGCGTCGAAGGCACCGGCGAAGAAGGCCGCCAGGAAGCCGGCGAAGAAGGCCGCGGTGAAGAAGCCGGCCAAGGCGGCGAAGAAGGCCACGCGGCGCAAGGCGGGCTGAGCCGTGGCGACCCGCGGTGCCGCGCGCGGCGCGCGCATCACCCATCCCGAGCGCGTCGTGTTCGAGGGCGCCGGCTACACCAAGGGCGACGTCGCCGACTACTACCGCGCCGTGGCGAAGTGGCTGCTGCCCGGGATCGCCGGGCGGCCGCTGTCGCTGCTGCGCTGCCCGGACGGCAGCCAGCACGGCTGCTTCTTCCAGAAGCATCACGCGGGCAGCCTCGGCGCCGGCGTGCACGCGATCGCGCTGCGACAGAAGAGCGGCCGCGAGCAGTACCTGTACGTCGACACGATCGAAGGCGTGCTCGACCTGGTGCAGATGAACACGCTGGAGTTCCATCCCTGGGGCGCGCGCGTCGACGCGCCGGAGAAGCCCGACCGGCTGGTCTTCGACCTCGATCCCGGCGAAGGGCTCGGCTGGGACGAGGTGGTGGCCGCGGCGCGCGAGGTGCGCGCCGGGCTGCGGCGGGCCGGACTGCAGGGATTCGTGCGCCTGTCCGGCGGCAAGGGCGTGCACGTGGTGGCGCCGATCGCGCGTGGGCCGTCGTGGGAGCGCGTGCACGGGTTCTGCGAAGGCTTCGCCGCCGCGCTGGCGGCGCGCGCGCCGGAGCGCTACGTCGCCACGATGTCGAAGGCCAAGCGGCCCGGGAAGATCTTCATCGACTGGCTGCGCAACACCCGCGGCGCGACCAGCGTGGCGTCATGGTCGCTGCGCGCGCGCGAGGGCGCGCCGGTGGCGGTGCCGCTGCGCTGGGAGGACCTGGGCAAGGTGGCGGGGCCGGCGGCGTTCGACCTGGCCGCGGCGCGGCGGCGCGCGGAGAGGCTGCGCAGGGATCCGTGGGAGGGGTTCGCGCGGCTGCGGCAGCGGCTGCCGGCGCCGGGGTGAGGGCTGCGGTGCGCGCGGTAGCGAGGCCGGTGCAGGCGCCCTGCCTGCGGCCGACGCCTAGTTCCACTCGAACAGCTTGAAGTACGTCTGCGGCGGGTTGTCGCCTTCCTCGTCGGGCAGGCCGTCGCCGTTGCGGTCGTAGAGGTAGTAGACCGGGCCGCGCGAGGGCTGGACCTTGACCAAGCGCAGCTGGCCGGCGACGCGGTACTCGGTGACGACGTCGCCGTTGGACTCGGTGCGCGTGGTGGGCACCGCGTCGGGCGGCAGGTCGGCCGACGGATCCAGGGGGCCGTCGAACGTGGCGCAGGCGGCCAGGGCCAGCAGCGGGGAGAGCAGGGCGGCGCGCAGCGCGGCAACGCGGGACACGGGCATGGCGGGCTCCTCGGATGGCCGCGGCCAGTATGCACCGCGGCGCGGTGGCCGCGCGGTGAGCGCGGTCACGCGCGCGCCGGCCGCCGGCTGCGCAGCGGGCCACGCCGCGGCAGGGCACGCCGGTAGAATCGGCGCATGACACGCCTGGTCCTGATCGACGGTTCCTCCTACCTCTACCGCGCCTTCCACGCGCTGCCGCCGCTGAGCAACGCCGCCGGCGAGCCGACCGGCGCGCTGTTCGGCGTGGTCAACATGCTGCGCGCGCACCTCAAGGAACGCCCGGAGTACATCGCCTTCGTCGTCGACGCGCCGGGCAAGACCTTCCGCGACGACATGTATCCCGAGTACAAGGCCACCCGCGCACCGATGCCCGACGAGCTGCGCGCGCAGGTCGAGCCGATGATGGAGATCGTGCAGGCGCTGGGCATGCCGATCCTGCGCGTGCCCGGCGTGGAGGCCGACGACGTGATCGGCACGCTGGCGCTGCAGGGCGCGGCCGACGGCATGGACGTCACCATCTCCACCGGTGACAAGGACTTCGCCCAGCTGGTGCGGCCCGGCGTGGCGCTGGTCAACACCATGAGCGGCAGCCGGCTGGACTCGGACGACAGCGTGGTCGAGAAGTTCGGCGTGCGCCCTGGCCAGATCGTCGACCTGCTGGCGCTGATGGGCGACACCATCGACAACGTCGTCGGCGTCGAGAAATGCGGGCCCAAGACCGCCGCGAAGTGGCTCGGCGAGTACGGCACGCTGGACGGCGTGATCGCCGGCGCGCCTGCGATCAAGGGCAAGATCGGCGACAACCTGCGCGCCGCGCTCGAACGGCTGCCGCTCAACCGCGAGCTGGTGACGATCAAGACCGACGTCGCGCTCGACGGCGGACCGGCGACGCTGGCGCTGCGCGAGCGCGACGTGGACGCGCTGCGCGCGCTGTTCACCCGCTACGCGATGAACCAGGCGTTGCGCGAGCTCGACGGCGCCGCGGCGCCGGCGGGCGGCGGAGTGCCGACGCCGCGCGGTCGTCCCGCGCGCGGGGCGTCCTTCATCACCGCGCCGCAGCCCGAGCAGGCGCCGGACGCCGCGCTGTCCGCGCCCGGGACCTACGAGACGGTGGTGGACCCGGCGCGGCTCGACGCCTGGGTCGAGCGCCTGCGCGGCGCCGGCGAGTTCGCCTTCGACACCGAGACCGATTCGCTCGACCCGCTGCGCGCCAACCTGGTCGGCATCAGCTTCAGCGACGAACCGGGCAAGGCCTGCTACATCCCGCTCGCGCACGACTATCCCGGCGCGCCGGCGCAGCTCGAGCGCGCGCAGGTGCTCGCCGCGCTCGCGCCGCTGTTCGCCGACCCGGCGAAGAAGAAGCTCGGCCAGCACGGCAAGTACGACCTGCACGTGCTGCGCCGGCACGGCGTCGAGGTCGCCGGCTATGCCGACGACACCCTGCTGGAGAGCTTCGTGCTCGACTCCGGGCGCACCCGCCACGACATGGACTCGCTGGCGACGCGCTTCCTCGGCTATTCCACGCTCCGCTACGAGGACGTGACCGGCAAGGGCAGCAAGAAGATCGCCTTCTCGCAGGTGGCGCTGGACGACGCGACCCGCTACGCCGCCGAGGACGCCGACATCACCCTGCGCCTGCACGCGGTGCTGCGCCCGCGCCTGGCGGCGGAGCCGGGGCTCGAATCGGTCTACCGCGACATCGAGATGCCGCTGGTGCCGGTGCTGGCGCGGGTGGAGGCCAACGGCGTGCTGGTCGACGCCGACGAACTGCGCCGGCAGAGCGCGGACCTGTCGCGGCGCATGCTCGAGGCGCAGCGGCGCGCCACCGAGCTGGCCGGGCGCAGCTTCAACCTCGACTCGCCCAAGCAGTTGTGCGCGCTGCTGTTCGAGGAGCTCAAGCTGCCGGCGCTGGTGAAGACCCCCAGCGGCCAGCCGAGCACCAACGAGGAGGCGCTGGAGGCGATCGCCGACCAGCACGAGCTGCCGCGCGTGATCCTCGACTACCGCGCGCTGGCGAAACTGCGCAGCACCTACACCGACAAGCTGCCGGAGATGGTCAACCCCGGCACCGGCCGCGTGCACACCAGCTATCACCAGGCGGGCGCGGCGACCGGGCGGCTGGCGTCGAGCGATCCCAACCTGCAGAACATCCCGATCCGCAGCGAGGACGGCCGCCGCATCCGCAAGGCCTTCGTCGCGCCGCCCGGGCGCGTGCTGCTGGCCTGCGACTACTCGCAGATCGAGCTGCGGATCATGGCGCACCTGTCGGAGGATGCCGGGCTGCTGTCGGCGTTCGCCTCCGGCGCCGACATCCACCGCGCGACCGCGGCGGAGGTGTTCGGCCGCAAGCTCGACGAGGTCACCGCCAACGAGCGCCGCGCGGCCAAGGCGATCAACTTCGGGCTGATGTACGGCATGAGCGCGTTCGGCCTGGCGCGCAACCTCGGCATCGCGCGCGGCGAGGCGCAGGACTACATCGCGCTGTACTTCTCGCGCTATCCGGGCGTGCGCGATTTCATGGAGCGCACCCGCAACGAGGCACGCGAGCGCGGCTACGTGGAGACGGTCTTCGGCCGCCGCCTGTACCTGGAGTACATCGGCCGCGGCACCCAGGCCCAGCGCGCCGGCGCCGAGCGCGCCGCGATCAACGCGCCGATGCAGGGCACGGCGGCCGACATCATCAAGCGCGCGATGGTGGCGGTGGACGCCTGGCTGGCGCCGCACGCGGCGCGAGCGAAGATGATCCTGCAGGTGCACGACGAGCTGGTGTTCGAGGCCGACGCAGGCTTCGTCGACACCCTGCGCGCGGAGGCCACACGGCTGATGTCCGGCGCGGCCGAGCTGCGGGTGCCGCTGGTGGTCGACAGCGGGGTGGGCGCCGACTGGGACGAGGCGCACTGAGGCGCTGTTTTCACGGGTTCCTGAACGGAGTAAACGCCGGCTGAATCCAACAAAAACTTAACCCGGGGCTTCACGAACTATCCATGCACGGGGTGGTCATATAGCCCGCGACGGATGCAAGGTCCGTCGCCGATCTCTCCCTCCCCTGGAGTGATCCCCGGAACGTCAGGCCACTCCCCAGGCCCCGTTCCCCAAGCCCCGCCGGCCCCCCCTGCCAGCGGGGCTTTTTTATGCCTTCGCGCCGTCCGCGCCCGCCGGATGCGACGCTCGCCGGCATCGGCGCCGCCCGGTGCGGCCCGCCCGACGCCATCCCGAGGAGACGCGCCATGTCCGACCTGTTCGAGCTGTCCATGCCGTGGTGGCACTTCGTGCTGCGCGCGTCGCTGGTCTACTTCGGGGTGATGGTGCTGGTGCGGGTGTCGGGCAAGCGCGCGGTCGGCCAGTTCACCCCGTTCGACCTGGTGTTGCTGATCCTGATCGGCAACGCGGTGCAGAACGGCCTCAACGGCGGCGACAACTCGCTTACCGGCGCGCTGGTGCTGGCGGTGTGCCTGATCGCGCTGAACTACCTGATGGCCTGGCTCACCGCGCGCTTCCCGCGCGCGCGGTCGGTCGTCGAGGGCAATCCCGTCGAACTGGCGCGCGACGGCAGGATCTACCACGAGGTGCTCAGGCGCGAGCTCGTGAGCAAGGTCGACTTCCGCGAGGCCATGCGCAACGCCGGATGCGACGACGTCGGGAAGGTCGGGCTGGCGATGCTGGAGACCAACGGCCATATCAGCATCATCGTCCGCGGCGGCGACGGCGGGTCGAACTAGCGAAGACCGGAGATTCGCCACCGAACCCCGGGGTCCCGGGCATCCGGCTCGCCCAAGGGCGCCGACGCCCGCCGCGGGAGGTCGACGATCCGTCGGTCGCGCCCCGCTGCGCTTCAGGCCGGCGCCAGCCAGTCGCGCGGCCGCAGGTAGTCCTGCAGGCGCGCCTCGGCGCTGCCGGGCTCCGGCGCGTAGCCGTATTCCCAGCGCACCAGCGGCGGCAGGCTCATCAGGATCGACTCGCTGCGGCCGCCGGACTGGATCCCGAACAGCGTGCCGCGGTCCCACAGCAGGTTGAACTCGACGTAGCGGCCGCGGCGGTAGAGCTGGAACCGGCGCTCGCGCTCGCCCCAGGCGTCGTCGCGCCGGCGCGCGACGATCGGCAGGTAGGCGTCGAGGAAGCCGTCGCCGACCGCGCGCAGGTAGTCGAAGTCGCTTTCGAACTCCGTGTGCAGGTCGTCGAAGAACAACCCGCCGACGCCGCGCGTCTCGCCGCGGTGCCTGAGGAAGAAATACTCGTCGCACCAGCGCTTGTGCGCCGGGTAGCGGTCGGCGCCGAACGGCGCGCACAGCCCGCGCGCGACGCGGTGCCAGTGCAGCACGTCCTCGTCGAGCGGGTAGAACGGCGTCAGGTCGAAGCCGCCCCCGAACCACCAGGCCACCGTCTCGCCGTCGCGCTCGGCGCGGAAGTGGCGCACGTTGGCGTGGGTGGTCGGCACGTGCGGGCTGCGCGGGTGGAACACCAGCGACACGCCGATCGCGCGCCACGATGCACCGGCGAGCTCCGGCCGCGCCGCGGTCGCGGACGGCGGCAGGCGCGTCCCGGACACGTCGGAGAAGCCGATGCCGGCCTGCTCGAACACCGCACCGTCGCGCAGCACGCGGGTGCGGCCGCCGCCGCCTTCGTCCCGCGTCCAGGCGTCCTCGACGAAGCGGGCTTCGCCGTCGACGGTTTCGATGGCCGCGCAGATGCGGTCCTGCAGGCCCGTCAGGTAGTCGCGGACGCGTTGGAGGTCGCTGTCGCTCATGGGGGTGCCGTCGCTTCTGCCGTCCTTACTTCAGCGTGCGCTCGAACAGCTCGTCGATCCGCCGGTACTCGTCGTACCACGCGTCCGGATGGGTGAAGCCGTGGCGCTCGAGCGGGTAGGGCGCGATCTCCCACTTGTCCTTGCGCAGCTCGATCAGCTTCTGCGCCATCATCACCGAGTCGCGGAAGAACACGTTGTCGTCGATCATGCCGTGCGCGATCAGCAGGTGGTCCTGCAGGCCGTCGGCGTACTCGATCGGCGAGGAGACCTTGTAGGCCTCGGGGTCGATGTCGGGCGTGTTGAGGATGTTCGAGGTGTACTCGTGGTTGTACTGCGACCAGTCGGCGACCGGGCGCAGCGCGGCGCCGGCCTTGAACGTGCCGGGCGCGCGGAACAGCGCCATGTAGGCCATGAAGCCGCCGTAGCTGCCGCCGTAGATGCCGGCGTGGCCGCGGTCGCCCTGCTTGTTGGCGACCAGCCAGTCGAGGCCGTCGAGGTAGTCGTCGAGCTCGGGGTGGCCCATGTTGCGGTAGATCGCGGTGCGCCAGTCGCGGCCGTAGCCCTCGCTGCCGCGGTAGTCCAGGTCGAGCACGATGTAGCCCTGCTGCACCAGCAGGTTGTGGAACATCTGCTCGCGGAAGTAGTTCGGGTAACGCGCGCTGACGTTCTGCAGGTAGCCGGCGCCGTGCACGAACATCACGATCGGGTAGGTGCGCCCCGGCTCCATCCGCTCCGGGCCGTAGTACTTGCCCCAGACCACGCCGGCGCCGTGCTTCGACGGCACCTGCACGTACTCGGGCCGGATCCAGTCGATCGCCTTGAACGCCGGCTTGCGGGTGTCGGTGAGCTCGCGCAGCCCGCTGCCGTCGGCGTTGGCGACGGCGAGCTGGATCGGCAGGTAGCTTGCCGAACGGGCGACCAGCAGGCGGTCCCCGCGCGGCGACAGCGCGAAGCCCTCGACGCCGTCGAGCGAGGTCAGCTCGCGCACCTGGCCGCCGGATGCGGGCACCGAGCAGACTTCGTAGTCGCCGGGCGCGTTGCGGTTGCACACGAAGTAGAACGTGGCGCCGTCGGGCGAGAGCCGCGGCGCGGACACTTCCCACTGGCCCGAGGTCAGCGCGCGCGCCTTGCCGCCGTCGCTGAGGTAGAGCTGCGACCAGCCCGACTCCTCCGACAGCAGCCACAGGGTGCGGTTGTCCGGCATCCAGCCGAAGTCGTTGTAGTTCCAGTTGATCCAGGCGTCGTCGTGCAGGTGGTGGCGCGATAGCAGCTTCGCGTTCGCCAGGTCCACCGTGGCGATCCAGCGGTCCTTGTTGTCGATCGCGCGCACCAGCATCGCGACGTTGCGGCCGTCGCTGCTCCAGTGGATCGCCGGGCCGTTGCCGTTGCCGTCGCTCTCGATGCGCACGTCGCGCTGGCCCTTGAGCGGCTCCTTGCCCGCGGCCTTGCGCAGCGCGGCCAGCGGGTCGTCGGTGATGCCGGGCAGCGCGTCGTACTTGAGCTCGCGCGCGCTGGCGTTGGCGACGTCCACCAGCCACAGCTTCTGCGGCAGCGGCGGGTTGTGGCCGACGCGCGTGCGCACCTCCTCGAATTCCTCGTAGCCCGACTCGGTCACGTACCTGGGCAGCTTGCCGGCCTGGCCGCCGTCGGCGTCCTTGGCCTGGGTCACCGCGACCAGCCAGCGGCCGTCCGGCGAGAGCGCGCTGTCGACGATGTCCACGTCCTTGCCCAGGTACACGGGCGCCGGCGCGCGGGTGGGATCGGCGCGGCGCCACTGCTCGTCCTGCTCGCGCACCGCGTCGCGGCGTGCGCGATCGTCCTTGAGCGTGCGGATCATCGCCAGCTGGCGGTCGCGCAGGTCGTCGGCCTCCGGCTTCTTGGCCGGGTCGTCCTCGGCCTTGAGCAGCGAGGCCTGCGCGGCGCCGCCGCGCGCGGTCCAGCGGTACCAGTCGTTGCCGGCGCGCCAGACCAGGCCGCCGTCGCTGCCCCACTGCGGGCGCGACTCGGCGGCGTCGGTGCGGGTGAGCTGGACGAGCGCGCCGCTGGACAGGTCGCGCACGAAGATGTCGCCGTTGCGCACGAACGCCATCCGTGCGCGCTGCGGGTCGACGGCCTGCTGCTCGCCGTCGATGCCGGCGAGCGCGGCGCCGTCCAGCGCGGCGGCCGCGCCGACGCCCGCCTGCGCCGGATCGGGCTCGACCGCCTGCGCCCAGGTGTCGCGGATGTTGCCGCCGTCGCGCTTGAGCGTGTAGTAGGCGCGCTTGCCGTCCCAAGACCACCAGAAGTCCTCGACGCCGGGGCCGATCCAGTCCGGGTCGGCCATCACCTGCGCCAGCGTCAGCGGCTGGGCCGGCTGTGCGGCGGCGGCGCCGGCGAACGCGGCGGTGATCGACAGGAGGGCGAGGCAGGGCACAAGGCGGCGCGTCATGAAAGGTTTCCACGGAAAAAATCCCGCGAAGCGTAGCAGGCGGCATCCGCCGCGCATGGGCCACGGGTCATGGTGCGCGCGGGCGATGGGCGCGCGGGGACGGCGCATGCGGCGGCCGCGGCTGTTTCCCGCCAGGCAACAGCGCGTTTCCCGGCGGGCGCCGGAAGTCCGCGATCGCGGCCGTGCGCGCGGAGACGAGGCATTTGCGCATTGGCGTGCCCGCCGGCACGGACGGGCGTTCCTTTTTGCGAAGCCGGGTGACGCGGCGCACAATGCGCGCAGCGGCGGCTTCCCCCGGCTGCCGTGGAGGCGCGAGACGTGGATGCCCTGTTCCTGTCGCGGATCCAGTTCGGGTTCGTGATCTCGTTCCACATCCTGTTCCCTGCCTTCACCATCGGCCTGGCGCACTGGCTGGCCTTCCTCGAATGGCGCTGGCTGCGCACGCGCGACGCGCTGTGGCGCGACCTGTACTTCTTTTGGCTGAAGATCTTCGCGATCTCCTTCGGCATGGGCGTGGTGTCGGGGATCGTCATGAGCTTCCAGTTCGGCACCAACTGGGCGGTGCTCAGCGAGCGCGCCGGCAACATCCTCGGGCCGCTGCTGAGCTACGAGGTGCTGACCGCGTTCTTCCTCGAGGCCACGTTCCTGGGCGTGATGCTGTTCGGCTGGAAGCGCGTCTCGCACAAGGTGCACTTCCTGGCCACCTGCATGGTCGCGCTGGGCACGCTGTTCTCGACGTTCTGGATCATCTCCGCCAACAGCTGGATGCAGACGCCGCAGGGGCACGCGATCGTCGACGGCATGTTCGAGCCGGTGAGCTGGTGGGCGGTGATCTTCAATCCCTCGTTCCCGTACCGGCTCGCGCACATGGTGCTGGCGGCGTTCATCACCACCTGCTTCGTGATCGGCGGGGTCAGCGCGTGGTACCTGGTGCGCGGCGACCATTTCGCCGCCGGCAGGCGCGGGCTGAAGATGGCGGTGGCGTTCGCGGCGATCGCGGTGCCGCTGCAGATCCTCGCCGGCGACCTGCACGGGCTCAACGTCGGCGAGCACCAGCCGGTGAAGCTGGCGGCGATCGAGGCGCACTGGCACGAGGAGCCGCCCGGCGAGGGCGTGCCGCTGGTGCTGTTCGCGCTGCCGGACCAGCAGGGCGAGCGCAACCGCTACGAAGTCGCCGTGCCGCGGCTGGGCAGCGTGGTGCTGACCCACAGCTGGGACGGCACGATCCAGCCGCTGACCGCGGTGCCGCGCGACGAGCGCCCGCCGGTGGCGCCGGTGTTCTGGGCGTTCCGGGTGATGGTCGGGCTGGGCGTGCTGATGCTGCTGATCACCCTGGCCTCGCTGTGGGCGTGGTGGCGCGGCTGGATGTTCGACGAATCCGGGCGCGCGCGCTGGCTGTGGCAGGGCTGGCGGCTGCTCAGCCCGGCCGGCTTCGTCGCGCTGCTGGCGGGCTGGTACGTGGTCGAGATCGGGCGCCAGCCGTACGTGGTCTACGGCCTGTTGCGCACCAGCGAGGCGGTCAGTCCCAACATCACCGCCGCCGCGGTCCTGTCGTCGCTGATCACCTACGCCTGCGCCTACGCGGTGATCTTCGGCGCCGGCGCCTGGTACATCCTCAAGCTGATCCGCCGCGGGCCGCTGCCGCACGAGCCTTCGCCCGAGCACGGCGGTGGCGACAAGACGCCGGCGCGGCCGCTGTCGGTGGGCGACGACGAGGTGCCCGGCGGGCACCACGAGGCGGTCGGGGAGGGCGTGCGATGAGCCTGGACGTGGTGCTGCCGGTGGTGTGGTTCGGCGTGATCGGCTTCGGCGTGCTGATGTACGTGCTGCTCGACGGCTTCGTGCTGGGGCTGGGGATCCTGGCGCCGTTCGCCGAGGACGAAGGCCAGCTCGACCACATGATGAACACCGCCGCGCCGATCTGGGACGGCAACGAGACCTGGCTGGTGCTGGGCGGCGCGGGGCTGCTGGCGGCGTTCCCCAAGGCCTATGCGCTGGTGCTCTCGGCGCTGTACCTGCCGGTGCTGGGGATGCTGATCGCGCTGATCTTCCGCGGCGTGGCGTTCGAGTTCCGCTTCAAGGCCGTGCGCGGCAAGCGCTTCTGGGGCGGCGCGTTCGCGCTGGGCTCGATCGTCGCGGCGTTCGCGCAGGGCGTGATCCTGGGCGCGCTGGTGCAGGGCATGCCGCTGGAGGGCGGGCGCTACCTGGGCGGCGCGTTCGGCTGGTTCAGCCCGTTCTCGATGCTGACCGGGATCGCCGTGGTGTTCGGCTACGCGCTGCTGGGCTCGTGCTGGCTGATCCTCAAGACCGAGGGCGCGACGCAGAAGACCGCGCGCGCGCTGACCCGTCCGCTGGTGCTGGTGGTGGTGGCGTTCATGGGGCTGGTGAGCGCGTGGCTGCCGTTCCTGGACTCGCGGATCATGGCGCGCTGGTTCGAGGGCGGCCACTTCTGGTGGCTGGCGCCGGTGCCGCTGCTGGCGCTGCTGAATGCGTTCGCGCTGTGGCGCGCGGCGATGCGCGAGGGCCGCGACTCGGCGCCGTTCGTGCTCACCCTGTGCTTCTTCGTGCTCGGTTTCGCCGGGCTGGTGCTGGGGATCTGGCCCAACATCGTGCCGCCGGCGCTGTCGATCTGGGACGCGGCCTCGCCGCCGTCGACGCAGGTCTTCCTGCTGGTGGGCATCGTCATCCTGCTGCCGGCGATCCTGGGCTACACGTGGTGGTCGTACTCGGTGTTCCGCGGCAAGGTGGCGGCGGATTCGGGATACCACTGACGGCGTGCCGGCACGGCCGTCGTGCCGTTGGAGGACGCATCGCGGCGGCGCCATCCGGCGGCGTCGCACCGGGATGGCGCGACGCCCGCGCCCGCGCCGGCCCGTGCGCGCTTGCGCGATTCCCCAAGCGCGGCATTTTCCCGCACAATCCCAGCGGATTTCGCCGCTTCCCGGGCCATGCACGCCTACGTCTACAAGAGCCTGCGCAAGGCCGACACCTACGTCTATCTCGCCGTCCGGGACGACTTCGAATCGCTGCCCGAGCCGCTGCGCGGCCAGCTGGGGCCGCTGCAGTTCGTGCTGGACGTCGCGCTGACCCCGGGGCGCAAGCTCGCGCGCGAGGACGCGGCGGCCGTGCGCGACAACCTCGCCACGCGCGGCTTCCACCTGCAGTTCCCGCCCTCGGCCGCGACCGACCCGATGTCGCACGACTGGGGCACCGATGCCTGAGTCCCTGTGGCAGCGCCGGCGCTTCGCCTTCGCCCTGGCCTGCGGCGTGCTGCTGGCCGCGCTCACCGGTTTCGGCGGCGCGCTCGCAGCGCTGGCCGGCTGGCTCGCGCAGCCCGCGCTCGCGCTGGCGACGCGCTGGCGGCGCGGCGGCGCGGCGCCCGGGCGCAAGGCGCTGCAGGACGATGCCCTGGCGCTGGCGCTGCTGTGGGGCGGCGGCCTGCTGGCGTCCGCGGCGCTGGTGGCTTGGCCGCTGGCGGCGCTGCGCGAGAGTGGCGGCCTGGGCGCGGCGCTGGCGCTGAGCCTGGTGGCCGGGATCTGCGTGATCGGCCTGTGGCGGACCTGGCCGCTGTGGCGCGCCGCCGGCTGCGAGGGCGGCGCGCTGCCCCGCCACTGGCAGGCGCTGGGCGAGGCCGACACCAGCGGCTGGCACGGCGTCGCCGCGGCCGCCTGCGTGGCCGCGCTGCTGGCGACGGTGCTGCTGCAGGCCTGGCCGGGCCTGCTGCCGCCGGCCGCGCACTGGGGTCTGGCGATCGCCTCGGTGCTGCTGTGGCCGCTGCTGCACGCCGCGCTGCAGGGCATGGCCGCGCCGGCGGCGCTGCCGGCGATGCCGATCGTCGAGATGGGCGGCGCCGACGAGGCGCCCGCGGTCGGGATCGAGGGCGACCTGCAGGCGCACCTGTACGACGCCGCGCGCCGCGGCCGCGTCGAGCACGCGCTCGAGCTGCTCGACGCCGGCGCCGACCCGCACGCGCCGCCGGGCGACGGCGAACGCGACCAGCGCAGCCTGCCGGTGCTCGCCGCGGTGCTGCCGGACCTGCGCCTGCTGCGCGCGCTGATCGGCCGCGGCGTCGACGTCAACGCCGCGCACCAGGGCATGACGCCGCTGCTGGCGGCCACGCGCGACAGCTGGCACGGCCGCCCGGAAGCGGTGATGACCCTGCTCGCCAACGGCGCCGACCCGCGCGCGGCGGACGCCGACGGCAACACCCCGCTGCACCACGCCGCGCGCAGCTCCGACCCCGGCGTCGCCGCGCTGCTGCGCGACGCCGCCGCGGAGATGGCCGCGCTCAACCATGACGGCCTGACCCCGCTCGGCGTCGCCTGCGCCGCCGGCAACTGGCGGCTGGCGCGCTTCCTGCTCGAGCGCGGCGCCTCTCCCGAGCCCGCCGACGCCACGCCGGCGCTGCTGGCCGCGGCCGGCGGCGACGAGGACGACCCGGCCGGCGTGGCCCTGCTGCTCAAGCACAAGGCCAAGGCCGACGCGCGCGACCGCCACGGCCGCAGCGCGCTGCACGAGGCCGCGTTCGCCGGCCACGCCGACATCGTGTCCGCGCTGGTCGACGCCGGCGCCGACGTGCAGGCGCGCGACGCCGCCGGCCGCACGCCGCTGCTGGAAGCCGCCCGCGGCGGGCGGCTGGCCGCGCTCGAGGCGCTGGTCGCCGCGCGCGCCGATGCCGCCGCGGTCGATGCCGAGGACCGCGACGCGCTGCTGCTGGCCTGCACCGCCGAGCTCGCGTCCTCGCCGCTGGTGCGCCGCCTGCTCGAGCTGGGCGTCGATGCCGGCCGCGCCGACGCGCAGGGCAGGCGCGCGATCGACCACGCCGCCGCCGCGGGGCGCTGGTCGCTGGTCGCCGCGCTCGATCCCGACTACCCGCTGCCGGCCAGCGTCGCCGGCGACGCCGCCGCGGGCGACAGCCCGCCGCCCGACCGCGCGCCGCTCTCGCTGCTGCGCGAGGCGCTGCGCGAAGACCGCTTCGACGGCCACGAGCGGCTGCTGTCGCTGCTCTCGCCGCGCGAGCTCGGCGGCCTGCTGCTCGACGACGAGGCGCCGCTGTCGACGGCGCGGATCGAATGGCTGCTCGACCACGGCGCCGACGCGGAAGTGCCCGACGCGCGCGGCGACACCCCGGTGTTCGCGCTGCTCGCGCTCGGCCCGGCCGGCTTGCCGGCGCTGCAGCTGCTGCTGCGCCGCGGCGCCTCGCCCGGCGGCGCCGGCGGGCTGGCGCGCTTCCTCGAGGCCTGCGCCAGCGGCGACCAGGCCGGGCGCGCGCTCGAGCAGTGCGCGCTCGACCTGCTCGGCGCCGGCGCCGATCCGTACGCCGCGGCGCCCTCGGGCGATCCGCCGCTGGCGCTGGCGGTGCGGCTGGGCTGGATGCGGCTGCTGGAGAGGCTGGTCGAATGCGGCGTCGACCTCGACGCGCGCGACGCCCACGGCATGACCGCGCTGCACCTGTGCGCCGCGCTCTCGCGCGAGGCCGCGCTCAAGCTGCTGGTGCGCGCCGGCGCCTCGCCGGCGGTGCGCGCGGCCGACGGCCAGACGCCGCTGGGCGTGGCGCTGTCGGGCGGCCGTCGCGACCTCGCCGACTGGCTGGACTGGCGCGGCTGGCCGCTGCCCGGGCGCGCGCTGCGCGACACCGACCTGCCGGCCGCGGCGATCGTCGGCGACCGCGACGCAGTGCGCCGCCTGCTCGACCTCGGCCTGCCGGTCGACACCGCCGACGCGCAGGGCTGCACCGCGCTGCTGCGCGCGGCCGGCGGCGGCCATCGCGAGACCATCGAACTGCTGCTCGAACGCGGCGCCGACCCGCAGCGCACCGCGCACACCGGCGCCACCCCGCTGTCGGCGGCGGTGAGCATGCGCCAGGGCGAGATCGTCGACCGCCTGCTCGCCGCCGGCGCCACGCTCGAGCAGCGCCTTCCGGGCGAGGTGACGGTGCTGATGCTCGCCGCCGCGCTCGGCCTGCCCGACCTGTGCGCGCGCCTGCTCACCGCCGGCGCCAACGTGCACGCGGCCGACGCGCAGGGCCTGACGCCGCTGCACTGCGCGGCGCTGTACGGCTTCACCGCGCGCGACCGCGCGCGCCTGCTGGCGCTGTTCGACACCCTGCTGCTGGCCGGCGCCGAGGCCGACGTCGCCGCGGCCGGCGGCGTCACCCCGCTGCTGTTGCTGCTCGGCGCGCGCGCCGAGCCCGGCACCGCCTGCGACGAGGACGTGGTGATGGCCGCGCTAGACCACCTGCTCGACGAGGAGGTCGGCCTCGACGCGCAGGACCCGCGCGGCTTCGGCCCGCTGCACCTGGCCGCGCTGCACGGCCAGCTGCGCATGACCCAGCGCCTGCTGCGCGCCGGCTGCGACCCCGACCTGCGCGACGCGCTCAACCGCACCCCGCGCGAGATCGCGGTGATGCGCGGCTTCGTCGACGTCGCCGCGGAGTTCGCGCCGCTGCAGTCGGGGGTGTCGATGGCGCGGTTCCTGCGCGACCGCGGCTAGCGCGGCCCGCCCGGCTCTTGTGGGAGCGGCTTCAGCCGCGAGCCCTTCCTGCGAACCGGCGATCCCACCAAAGGGCTCGCGGCTGAAGCCGCTCCCACGAAGCGATCGCGCGCGGCGCGATCATCAGCGCACTTCAGACCCGCCCGGCTCGTCCGACCCGGTGGTGTCGGCCGTGAACAGTTCCATCAGCTCCTTGCGCGACTCGCGCGAGGTCTGGCGCAGCGCCTCGTCGTCGTCGTAGACCAGGTGCTGGGCGCGCAGCAGCTTGTTGTCGTGCGCGCGGAAGCGCTCGGCGTGGTCGGCCGCCATCTCCGGCGACATCCCCAGCGCGACCAGCACCTCCTCGCCCATCTTCAGGCTCGAGCCGAACAGCTCGCGGAACACCGTCGCGCCCAGGTCCATCAGCCGCCACGCGTGCTGGCGGTCGCGGGCGCGCGCGAACACCTTCGCGCTCGGGTACATGCGCCGGACCAGCCGCACCGCCTTGGTGGTGGTGTCGGGGTTGTCCATGGCCACCACGAACACCTTGATGCGCTCGCCGCCGGCCGCGCGCAGCAGGTCGGGCCGGGTCGGGTCGCCGTAGTAGAGCTCGTTGCCGAATCGGCGCAGGGTGTCGATGGTGTCGAGGTCGTTCTCCAGCGCCACGAACGGGATGCGCTGCGCGGCGAGCATGCGCGCGACGATCTGCCCGAACCGGCCCATGCCGGCCACCAGCACCTTCGGCCGGTGGTCCTCGATGTGGTCGAAGGCGCGCGTGTCGTCGCCGTCGGGGCCCTTGGGCAGCTCGCGCAGCAGGCGGGTGATGCCGATCAGCAGCAGCGGCGTCAGCGCCATCGAGATGCCGACCATCGCCACCAGGCGGTCGTGCACGACGCTGTCGACCAGGCGCACGCGCATCGCCTCGTTGAACACCACGAAGGCGAACTCGCCGCCCAGCCACAGCACGCCGCCCAGCGCCAGCGCCTCGCGCGCCGGCAGCCGCCCCGGCCACACCCGGCCGACCACGAACAGCACCGAGAACTTCACCAGCAGCAGCGCCAGCACCCCGCCGGCGATCAGCTGCGGCTCGGCGGCCACGCGGTCCAGGTCGATGCCCATGCCCACGGCGATGAAGAACAGGCCCAGCAGCAGCCCTTCGAACGGCTGGATCTGCGATTCGAGCTCGTGGCGGAACTCCGAGTCCGCCAGCAGCACGCCGGCGATGAACGCGCCCAGGCCGGCGCTCAGCCCCGCCTCCTGCATGAACCACGCCGAGCCCAGCACCGCGAACAGCGCGGTGGCGGTGAACACCTCGGGCATGCGCGTGCGCGCCACCACCCGGAACACGTAGCGCAGCAGGTAGCGCCCGCCGATCACCACCAGCACCAGCGCGCCGATGGCCTGCAGCGCGACCGCCCAGGTCAGGGTCTGCTCCTTGGCCCCGCCCAGCAGCGGGATCGCCGCCAGCAGCGGGATCGCCACCAGGTCCTGGAACAGCAGGATCGCGAACGCGAGCCGGCCGTAGTCGGTGGTGAGTTCCTTGCGCTCGGCCAGCAGCTGCAGGCCGACCGCGGTGGACGACAGCGCCAGGCCCATGCCGACCACCAGCGAGGTCTTCCAGTGCAGGTGCGCGGCATACGCGATCGCGCCCAGCGCCAGCGTGCTCAGCAGCACCTGCAGTCCGCCGGCGACGAACACCGGCCGCCGCATCACCCGCAGGCGCGAGGGCGAGAGCTCCAGCCCGATCACGAACAGCAGCATCACCACGCCGATCTCGGCGGCGTTGAGGATGCGCCCGGTGTCGCGCACCAGGCCCAGGCCGTCCGGCCCCAGCACCACGCCCGCGGCCAGGTACGCCAGCACCGCGCCGAGGCCGAGCTTCTTGAACACCGGCACCGCGATCACCGCGGCCAGCAGGAACACCAGCGCCAGTTCGAGCCCACTGCCGTGCATGCGCACCTCCGCTCCCGATTATGCCCGCTCACGCGGCCGCGACGGCGCGCATGTCGACATGCGGCGTCCCCACGCGACGCGACGGCGCATGGACCTGAAAAGCGGTTATCCCTGGTGGGCGGTGAAGAACGGGCTGCTGCACGCCTTCCCGCCGCTGCGGCGCGACCTGCGCTGCGACGTCGCGGTGCTCGGCGGCGGCATCACCGGCGCGCTGGTCGCCGACGAGCTGGCGCGCCATGGCCACGAGGTGGTCGTGCTCGAGCAGCGCGACGTCGGCTGGGGCAGCACCGCCGCCAGCACCGCGCTGCTGCAGTACGAGATCGACACCCCGATGGTCGGACTGGCCAAGCGCCATGGCGAGGACGCGGCCGTGCTCGCCTACCGCGCCTGCGCGGATGCGATCCCGATGCTTGGCGAGCTCGCGCGCGGGCTCGGCGGCACCTGCTTCGCGCGACGGCGGAGCCTGTACTACGCCAGCCGGCGCCGCCACCGCCGCGACCTGCGCGCCGAGTTCGAACTGCGCCTGCGCCACGGCCTCGACGTGGCGTGGCTGGAGGCGTCCGATGTCCGTCGGCGCTACGGCTTCGACGCGCCCTGCGCGATCCTGAGCGCGCTGGCCGCGACCATGGACCCCTACCGCATGGCGCATCGCCTGCTGGCCCGGCTGGAGCAGCGGGGCGGCGGCGTGTTCGATCGCACCCGCGTCGACACCATCGAAACCTCCGCGCGCGGCGTGCTGCTGCGCACGCCGGACGGCCATGCCGTGCGCGCGAAACACCTGGTGCTAGCGGCGGGCTACGCCAACCAGCAATGGCTCGACCAACGCGTGGCGCGCAACCGCAGCAGCTACGCCTTCGTCACCGACCCGATCGAGGCCGAAGCGCTGGGTGCGCTGCGCGGCACGATGCTGTGGGAAACCGCGCGCCCCTACCTCTACGTGCGCAGTACCGACGATGGCCGCCTGCTGGTTGGCGGCGAGGACGACGCGGTCGACATCCCGGCGCGGCGCGACGCGCTGGTCGACCGCAGGGCGCGGGCGCTGATGAAGCAGGTGCGGGCATTGTTCCCGGAGTTGCCGTTGCGGCCCACCTTCGCCTGGGCCGGGACCTTCGCCGAAACCGCCGATGGCCTGCCGTTCTTCGGCCCGCACCCGCAGCACGGCCCGCGCGTGCATTTCGCGATGGCCTACGGCGGCAACGGCATCACCTACAGCATGCTCGGCGCCGGCCTGTTGCGCGCCCTGGTCGAACGCCGCCGCCATCCGCTCGCGTCGCTGTTCGGCTTCGGGCGACTCGGCTGAAAGACCGCCGCGGCGGCGATGGCCCTTGTTCCCGGCGAGGACTTCCGCTAGCCCCGGGCTTCCGGTCCCGTGGCCGCGGAGTTGGCGGCGCGGCGTTCGACACTCCCGGTTTTGCGGTAGGTTCCAATCGGCCGGCGAGCGACGCCGGCAAGGAAGGAGAAGCGACCATGAATGCACCACGGCCTTGGGCGCTGCTGGCGCTCCTCGCACTGGCGCTGGCGGGCACGGCCACGGCCCGCGCGCCGGAGTCGGTGCGCAAGCAGGTCGAGGCCAGCATGCTGCTCACCGGTTCGATCGACATCGCGCCGGATGGCAGCGTCGGCGGCTATGCGATCGACCACGACGACCAGCTGCCCGATTACGTGCGCGCCTACCTCGCGCGCGAAGTGCCGGGCTGGAAGTTCGCGCCGGTCCTGGTCGACGGCCGTGCGGTGCGCGCGCGCTCGCGGATGAGCCTGCGCATGGTCGCCACGCCGGCCGGCGACGGCAACTTCAAGGTCACGGTGGGAGGGGTCAGTTTCGGCGAGTACAACGACGAGGCCACCGACCAGGTCACGCGCGGCCGCCTGTCGCCGCCGGCCTATCCGCCGGAGGCCTACCGCGTCGGCGGCAAGGGCGCGGTGTACCTGGTGCTCAGGGTCGGCCGCGACGGCAAGGTCGAGGACGCCGTTGTCGAGCAGGTCAACCTCACCGCGATCGGCGACGAGCGGCAGATGGGGCAGCTGCGCAGGCGGCTGGGCGATGCCTCGCTCCGGGCTGCCCGCCACTGGACCTTCCGCACGCCGACCACGGGCGAGGCGGCCGACGATGCATCCTGGTCGGTGCGCGTGCCGGTCGCCTTCCACCTCGCCGACGATCGCGAGCCCGAATACGGCACCTGGCAGGCGTACCTGCCCGGTCCACGCCAGCGCGCGCCGTGGATCACCGAGGAGGGCGCCGGCAGCCCGGACGCGCTCGCCGGCGACGGCGTGTATCCGATGGGTGGCGGCATCCGCCTGCTCACGCCGCTGCAGCGGCAAGGCTAGCGGCAGGAAAAGCGAAAGCCCCGCGTGCGCGGGGCTTTCGTGTTCGTGCAGCGTGTCCGGGGCGTATTCGTGGAGCGCGCCTCAGCGCTTCATCGAGGCGAAGAACTCGTCGTTGGACTTGGTGCTCTTCATCTTGTCGAGCAGGAACTCCATCGCCGCGATCTCGTCCATCGGGTGCAGCAGCTTGCGCAGGATCCAGATCTTCTGCAGCAGCTCCGGCTCGATCAGCAGGTCCTCGCGGCGGGTGCCGGACTGGTTGACGTTGATCGCGGGGTACACGCGCTTCTCGGTGATGCGGCGGTCGAGGTGGATCTCGGAGTTGCCGGTGCCCTTGAACTCCTCGTAGATCACCTTGTCCATCGCGCTGCCGGTGT
>Ga0268289_100029_pt1 | contig 135323 bp, 130 predicted proteins | sample MetspNORM_FD_191340 | JGI IMG/M metagenome (GOLD analysis project Ga0268289, IMG submission 191340) | Soil microbial communities from San-Diego area, Southern California, United States - Methylocaldum sp. NOR-M | ecosystem: Environmental > Terrestrial > Soil > Desert | place: USA: California... | reverse complement strand
GCGTGTAGCTGAGCGTCACACTGCCGTCGTGATCGGCGACCGTCCAGCTATAGGGATCGCGGCGGATGATCGGCACCGCCTTGCCCGCCCCGTCGACCGCCGAGACCGAATAGACGTTCTTGGCGAATTCGTGGATCGCGTAGCGGCCGGGCGACGAGCGCGCCATGCGGAAGGTCACCGCGCCGGGCTTCAGGTCGCGATAGGTGACGGCGATCCGCGCCTCGTGGTGCGCCGCATTGTCGAAGCGGACGTCGTAGCTGACGGGCGCGTTCGGCCCCGGATCGCCGGCTTGCGCATGCGCCTGTGTCGCTGCCGCCAGCGCGAGCGCCGCGCCGCCAAGGATGTGCCGCTTCATATGTCTCCCCGTTCTGTCTTGGCGCCGTCATAGGCGCGCATCACACCCAGGGTCCAGCGTGGCGCGGCGGCCGCTTTACCAGACGATAAATACGATTTATTGTCCCGAGCTTGTAACGACCGGCGACCATGAGCGGCGGCGACCTAACAGGGAGTGGGACCATGCCGAACCGTCACGATCCATCGATGTTCACGCGCCGCCGGCTGCTCAAGGGAAGCGCGCAGGCGGCCGCCGTGGCGGCGGCGACCGCGCTGATGCCGCCCAATGTGCAGAAGCTGCTCGCGGCGGGCGTCAAGCGCGCGCCGCAGCTCCACGACATCAAGCACGTCGTGCTGCTGATGCAGGAGAACCGCTCGTTCGATCACTATTTCGGCACGCTGCCCGGCGTGCGCGGGTTCGGCGATCCGGACGCGCTGACGCTCTCGACCGGCAGGAACGTGTTCCACCAGCCCGATCCCGCGAGCCCCGACGGCTATTTGCTGCCCTTCCACCTCGACAGCTTCACCACCGCGGCGCAGGCGATCCCTTCGACCAGCCACGCCTGGTCGGTGCAGCATCAGGCGTGGAACGGCGGCAAGATGGACCAGTGGCTGCCCGCGCACCGCACCGCCGACGGCGTCAACGGCCCCTATACGATGGGCTATTACCGACGCGAGGACATCCCCTTCCACTTCGCGCTGGCCGAGGCCTTCACCGTCTGCGACGCCTATCATTGCTCGGTGATGGGCCCGACGCGCCCCAACCGGCTCTACTGGATGACCGGGATGATCGATCCCGAGGGCGCGCACGGCGGCCCGATCACCGCCAACCCGCAGATGACGCCGGGCTCGCTTTCCTGGACGACCTATCCCGAGCGGCTCGAGGAAGCGGGCGTGAGCTGGAAGGTCTATCAGCACGCGACCCAGGGCTTCGCGTTCAACATGCTGCGCGGCTTCCGCCAATATGCCAATGCTGCGCCGACATCGGCTTTGTATCAGAAAGGCATGCAGATCGTTTCGGACGGCCAGTTCGAATATGACGCGATCAACGACCGGCTGCCCGCGGTCTCGTGGCTGTGCCCGACCAACGAGGGTTCGGAACATCCCAAATATTCGCCCGCGGCCGGCGCCGAGTTCATCGCGAGCAAGCTCGATGCGATCGCGGCCAACCCCGACGTCTGGGCCAAGACCGCGTTCATCCTGTGCTATGACGAGAATGACGGGCTGTACGATCACGTGCCGCCCCCGGTGCCGCCCGCGGGCACGCCCGGCGAGTTCATCCAGGGCCTGCCGATCGGCGGGGGGTTCCGCGTGCCGTGCATCGTGATCTCGCCCTGGACTGCGGGCGGCTGGGTGTGCAGCGAGCCGTTCGACCACACCTCGATCCTGCGCTTCCTCGAGGCGTTCACCGGCGTGCGCGAGCCCAACATCACCGACTGGCGGCGCGAGACCTTCGGCGACATGACACGCGCCTTCCGCTTCGGCGACCGCCCTGCGCCCCCGCCGGGCCTGCCCGATACGAGCGGCGCGCTTCACCTCGCGCGCTATGCCGAGGCCAATCTTCCGCTGCCGCCGATCCCGACCACGGGGCAGAAGGCGCCCAAGCAGGAGAAGGGGAAGCTGAAAAGGGTGGATTGATGGCGCGGCGGTCGTCCGGTTTGCGGACGCCGCCGATTGCCTGCATGGTCGGCGCGCTTTCGGTTCGCGAGAGGGGGCGGGCATGCAGGACACTTTGTTGTGGCGATGGCTGTTTTCGGCCGCACGGCTGACGATCGCGGCGCTGTGCGTACTGGCGGCGATGGCGGTGATACGCTGGCTGGTCGTCGCGCACGGGCCGGGGTTCGATCTGAGGCCGCTCACCACGCCCGATCTGATCTCGATCGCGGCGGCCGCGATCGCGCTGGCCGCGTTCCTGATCGCCTTCTGGTTCAACCGCGGCGCGCGGGCGGACGGGGCGCGGATCGAAAAATCCAATGCCTATCTCAACCTCGAGATCGCATCGAGCGAGGTGTTCAAATACGAGGCGGAGATGGAGGCGCGTCTTCACCCCTATCGCACCGTTTATGCCGATCCCGCAGACCGCGCGGCGCTGGCCGCGATGGCGGATGCCAAGATCGCCTACAATCTCTATTTCCAGACGCTCAACCTGTTCGAAATCTGCGCCCGCTTTCGCCGCCAGGGCATCATCGAGTCTCAGGTCTTCGCCAGTTGGGTCGCGTGGTTCTACGATACGCTCGACGATTGGTATTTCCGCGAGATGTGGGAGGATTTCCGCTGCAACTATACCGATGACGTGCGGGATATCTTCGACCTTGGCAGCGCGATCTTCGCCGCCCATGGAGAAAGCGCGCCCGCCCGTGCGGCGGACGAGGAAGAACGCGACCGCGCCCGCAAGCAGGCCTTTTACGAGGCCGTGGCCGGCCACATGCAATGCACGGAGATCGGACGATGGCTGAGCAAGACGAGCGAACGGGCGATCGAGGCGCCGGCGCTGCGCGGCCCGCTGATGCGCACGCTGATCTCCGTTGGGATCGCAGCCCCGCCACCGCCGAAGCGGTTGCCCGCTTCTTCGCCCGCACCATCGGCGGGGACGCGCGATACATTAGCCACGGCGAAATCCAGGGCGGGCTGAGCGACGACGGCGTCACCTGGCGCAGCGACCTGGAAAGCCGGTTCGTCGAGGATCTGCGCGATCCGGGCGACGAAACCGGCTTACTCGTGGCGCGGGCGGCCGACGACACGCTGGTGGGCGCCGCGATCGTCGAATGGACCGTTACCCGCCGCACGCGCTTCGCGACGCTGGCCGACCTCTCGATCGAGCCCGCGCAGCGATCCTCCGGGCTGGGCGCGCGGATGGTGGCGGAAATCGAACGCGAAGCCCGCCGCCGCGGCATGCAGTGGATCTTCCTCGAGAGCGGCAAGGACAACCATCGCGCCCATGCCTTTTTCGAACGGCACGCTTTCCATGAAATCTCGCACGTCTTCGGGAAAGCGCTGACCTGAACGTCGGCTGGGTCGTTCAGGCGCTCACGATCCCGCGTGCGGCGCTCCCTCCACCTCCGCGCTCGCGGCCATGCGTGCCAGCCGCGCCTCGTGTTCGGCGCGGCCGAAGGGGAAGCGGGTGAAGAGGAACGCCGCCGCCAGCCCGAGCACGACATAGGCGCCGGCGTAGATCAGCGTCAGCCGGTCGAGCGTCGGCACCGGCACCTGCCCGGGATGCGCGCCCTGCGGGAAGTGCGCGACCTGCAGCATCACGCCCGCGAGGAAGATGCCGATCCCCGAGGTGCATTTCTGGACGAAGAACGATCCGGCGAAGAACACGCCCTCGCTGCGGCGCCCGGTCCGTGCCTCCGATTCCTCGACCACGTCGGCCATCATCGACGCGCCGAGGATGAAGGCCGAGACGCTGCACGCGGTGTGGACGACGATCAGCGCGAGCAGCAGCGGCACCAGCGCAGGCGAGCCCACTTCGGGAAAGGCGTGTGCGAGCCGCAGCCAATAGGGTAATGTCAGGAATACCACGTTCGCCGCGACCAGCCACACCGCGGCCCTGGGCTTGCTCGTCCGCCGCCCGATCAAAGGTGCGAGCACGAAGGCGCAGATCACGCCCGCGAACAGCGCGATCGGAAACAGCGCGAAGGTGGCGCCCGAAAATTGCCAGACGAAGCTGTAGAGATAGTTGGAGAGCGCATAGCCCACGCCCTGATTGGTGTAGACGCACATGCCCGCCAGGATCAGCACCACGAACGCGCGGTTCTTCATCGTCTGCGCGAGCTCGCGGAAATGGCCGGTGAAGCTCTGGCGCTCGATCGCCGGGCGCGGCAGGCGCTTGATCTCGCGGTGCGTGCCGATCGCGGAGAACAGGATCGCGACCACCATCAACGCGGCGGCGACCAGCGCCATCTGGTGATAGCCGCCCGCGCGCAACAGGCCGTTGGGATAGCCTGGGCGCGGGGTGAGGAACACCTGATAGGCGAGCAGCAGCATGACGAGCCCGCCCGCCCAGCCGAGCAGATAGCGCCACGCGGTGATCCGCGTGCGCTCGTCGTAATCCGAGGTCAGCTCGGGAGTGAGCGCCTGCGACGGCACTTCGTAGCAAGAGACCGCCGAGCGCACGATCACCGCCGTCACGAACAGCCACGCGTACGTCGCGCCATCGGACATTTCCGGCGGGTTCCACAGCAGCAGCCAGCCGATCGCGATCGGCAATGCGGCAGCGTACATCCACGGATGCCGCCGCCCCCAGCGGCTGCGCGTGCGATCCGACAGCGCGCCCACCGCCGGATCGATCAGCGCGTCGAGGATCAGCGCGCACATGATGATGAAGCCGACCGTGCTCGGCGCGACGCCGACGACCTGGTTGTAGAAGAGCAAAAGGAACGTGCCGAAGCCCGAATCCTTGATGCCGTAGGCGGCGGCACCGACAGCATAGGCGAAAGTGGTCGAATTGCTGACCCGGCGCGGGGCGGGGGTCGCGGCGGCGGCGCTCATTTGGCGAAGGCTTCGAGCGCGGCGAACAGCGACGGCGTCTCGGGATCCCAGCTGTGGCGCGGGCCGATTGTCAGGCCGCCGTCGACCAGGATCGAGGTGCCGGTGACGAACGAGGCGTCCTCGCTGGCGAGGAAGGCGATCGCCGCGGCGATGTCTTCGGGCAGGCCGGTGCGCTGGATCGGCTGCGCCTTGGCGGCGCCGGCGGCGATCATCGCGTTCGCCTGGGCCTGCGCTTCGCCCGCGATGCCGAGCGAGGCGGTGAAGATGTTGGTGGCGATGAAGCCGGGCACCACCGCGTTGACGCGGATGCCTTGCCGGGCGAGGTCCGCGGCCGCCATTTTGGTCAGGTGGAGCACGCCGGCCTTGGCGGTCGAATAGGCGGTGGGCGCATAACCGCTGCCGAGTGCCGACACGCTCGACACGTTGACGATCGCGCCGCCGCCGCGCGCCTGCATCAGCGGCGTGGCGTGGCGGATGCCCATCGCGACCGAGCGCAGCAGCAGCGCCAGCGTGCGGTCCCAATCCTCGGCCGAGATCGTGTCGATGGGATCGCGCGCGCCGCCCGCGCCGGCATTGTTGACAAGGATGTCGAGCCCGCCCGCCGTGTGCGCCGCCTCGACGAGCACGGCGATCTCCTCGTCTTTCGTGACATCGGTACGCTGGAAGGTGATGCGGCCGTTCGATGCGTCGGCGAGCGCCATGCCGCCCGCCTCGTCGATGTCGCCAATCAGCACCTCGGCGCCTTCGGTTACTAGGCGAAGCGCAGTAGAGCGCCCGATTCCCGAAGCGCCGCCGGTCACCACCGCGCGCTTGCCCGCAAAGCGCATTGGCCTCTCCTTGGTTGTTTTGTGTGCAGCATAAGGGCGTCGCGAAGGGGGTCAATCGTTCAATTTGAAGATCGGGTAGGGTATTGGGCTTGCCCCGCGCGTGCCGAATCCCCTACCGTCACCCCGAACTTGTTCCGGGGTCCACCGATCCGCGATCCAATCGGCGGCGGCGCTTGCGGAACGGTGGATGCCGGAACAAGTCCGGCATGACGCTGGAGAGATGTGTGCCGCTCGACCCCGAAACCTTCGACGCGCTGATCGGCACCGTCCGCCGCTTCGTCGCCGAGCGGCTGCGGCCGCTCGAAGCGCAGGTCGAGGCAGCGGACGCGGTGCCCGAGGCCATCGTGCAGGAGATGCGCGCGCTCGGCCTGTTCGGGCTGTCGATCGACGAACGCTACGGCGGGCTGGGGCTGACGATGGCCGAGGAGGCACGCGTCGCGATCGAGTTCGGCCGCACCACGCCCGCCTTCCGCTCGGCGTTCGGCACCAATGTCGGGATCGGCAGCCAGGGGCTCGTGATGGCGGGCACCGAGGAGCAGAAGGCGGCGTGGTTGCCGCGGATCGCGAGCGGCGAGATCGTCACCAGCTTCGCCCTGACCGAGCCCGAGATCGGGAGCGATTCGGGGGCGGTGAAGACGCGCGCGGTGCGCGAGCCCGGATCGGGGTCCGGGCCATGCGGCGACGTCTATCGCTTGTCAGGCACCAAGCGCTTCATCACCAATGCCGACAAGGCGCAGCTCTTCACGGTGATGGCGCGCACCGGCGACGCACCGGGCGCGCGCGGCGTTTCGGCCTTTCTGGTGCCGCGCGACCTGCCGGGCGTCTCGATCGGCGCGCCGGAGAAGAAGATGGGGCAGAAGGGCGCGCGGGTTTGCGACGTGATCCTCGACGACGTGCCCGTGCCCGCCGCCAACCGGCTGGGCGCGGAAGGCGAGGGGTTCAGGATCGCGATGCGCGTGCTCGACCGCGGGCGGCTGCACATCGCCGCGGTGTGCGTCGGGGTCGCCGAGCGTCTGATCGCCGATTGCGTCGCCTATGCCTCGACACGCCAGCAATTCGGCAAGCCCATCGCCGAGCATCAGTTGATCCAGGCGATGATCGCCGATTCGAAGACCGAGGCGCTCGCCGCCCGGGCGCTGGTGCTGGAAACGGCGGCTGCCAAGGATGCGGGGGCGGATGTCGTGCTCGAATCGGCGGCGGCGAAATATTATGCGAGCGAGATGGTCGGCCGCGTCGCCGATCGCGCGGTGCAGGTGTTCGGGGGCGCGGGCTATGTCGCCGATCACGGCATCGAACGGCTCTATCGCGATGTCCGGCTGTTCCGCATCTACGAAGGCACCAGCCAGATCCAGCAGCTCGTCATCGCGCGGGAAACGATGAAGCGGGGCGGGTAATTCCCCTCCCGCAAGCGGGAGGGGAGAGCGCAGGAGAAGATGATGATCGACACCACCAACCTGTTCCGTCTCGACGGCCGCGTCGCGCTGGTCACCGGGGGAAGCCGCGGGATCGGACGGATGATCGCGGCGGGATTCCTGGCGCAAGGGGCGAGGGTCTACATCTCCTCGCGCAAGGCGGATGCGTGCGTCGAAGCCGCGAAGGAGCTCGGCGAGAATTGCATCGCGCTGCCGCAGGACGTGTCGACCGTCGCCGGCTGCAAGGCGCTGGCCGACCAGCTCGGCGAGCGCGAGGCGACGCTCGACATCCTCGTCAACAATGCCGGCGCCGCCTGGGGCGAGCCGTTCGACACCTTTCCGGAAAAGGGCTGGGACAAGGTGATGGACCTCAACGTCAAATCGCCCTTCTTCCTGACCCAGGCGCTCCACGGTCTGCTCAAGGCCGCGGCGAGCGCGGAGCGGCCCGCCAAGGTGATCAACATCACCTCGATCGACGGGCAGCGGCTCAATCCGTGGGAGACGTACAGCTACCAGGCCTCGAAGGCGGCGCTGATCCACCTGACGCGGCGGATGGCGGCGCGGCTGGTGGCGGACGCGATCCATGTCAGCTCGATCGCCCCCGGCGCGTTCGCGAGCGAGATGAACCGCGCCGCGCGCGATCACGGCGACGAGGTCGCCCGCCGCATCCCCGCGCGGCGCATCGGCACGGCGGAGGACATGGCGGGCGCCGCGATCTACCTCGCCAGCCGCGCCGGCGATTATGTCGTGGGCGAGACGATCACCGTCGACGGCGGGCTGGTGAACGCGGCGCCGGGGACATCGATCGACGCGTAGCGGTCGCTTGTTATTTCGTCATGCCAGCGAAAGCTGGCATCTCCTGCAACAAAGAGACCCCAGCTTTCGCTGGGGTGACGGCTGATACGAAGGACTCCCTGCGCTACCGCGCGATTCCCCCCGCGGCGAGCACGGCCAGGGTCACCAGCTCGCTCGCGCTCGAGGTCATCGGGGCGATCTGGACGGGTTTCTCCATACCGATCAGCATCGGGCCGATCATGCTGTCGCCGCCCAGCTCGCGCAGCAGCTTCGCCGAGATATTGGCCGATTGCAGCCCGGGCATGATCAGCACGTTGGCAGGCCCCGAAAGGCGCGCGAACGGATAATTGGCGAGCTGGCGCGGGTTCAGGGCAACGTCGGGCGCCATTTCGCCTTCGAACTCGAAGCCGACTTGGCGCTCCTCGAGCACGTGCACTGCCTGGCGCAGGCTTTCGAGCCACTTGCCCTCGGGATTGCCGAAGGTCGAGTAGCTGAGGAACGCGACGCGCGGCTCGTGGCCCATGCGGCGCGCGACCTGCGCGGTCTGCTCGGCGATGTCGGCGAGCTCGGTCGCGCTGGGACGCTCGTTCACCGTGGTGTCGGCGATGAACACGGTGTGGCTTTGCCCCACCAGGATGTGGATGCCGAACGGCGTGCGGCCGGGCGCGGGATCGATCACGCGGCGCAGCTCGCGCGTCGTCTGCGCGTAGGTGCGGGTGACGCCGGTGATCATCGCGTCGGCCTCGCCCAATTGGAGCAGCAGGCTGCCGAAGATGTTGCGATCCTGGTTGACCATCCGCTCGCAGTCGCGGCGCAGATAGCCGCGGCGCTGGAGCCGATCGTAGAGGAAATCGACCATCTTCGGCACCAGCGGCGAATGCCGGCTGTTGTGCAGCTCGAAGCTCTTGGGATCGTCGACGCCCAGCGCCGCCAGTCGCTCGTACACGTCGTCGCGGCCGACCAGCACCGGGGTGCCGTAGCCGCCGTCGCGAAAGGCGATCGCGGCGCGCAGCACCACCTCTTCCTCGGCCTCGGCGAAGACGACGCGTTTGGGCTCGGCGCGCGCGCCTTCATAGGCGAGGCTGAGCACCGCCGTGGTCGGGTTGAGGCGTCCCCGCAACTTCTGGCGATACGCCTCCATGTCCTCGATCGGCTTGGTCGCGACCCCCGAGTCCATCGCCGCCTTGGCGACGGCGGCGGGAATCTCCTCGATCAGCCGCGGATCGAACGGCGCGGGGATGATGTAATCGGGGCCGAAGCTGTGCCGCGTCCCGTAAGCGGTCGCGACCTCCTCGGGCACCTGCTGGCGCGCGAGGCGGGCGAGCGCCTCGGCCGCGGCGACCTTCATCGCGTCGTTGATCCCCGTCGCGCGCACGTCGAGCGCGCCGCGGAAGATGAAGGGGAAGCCAAGCACGTTGTTGACCTGATTCGGATAGTCCGACCGCCCGGTGGCGATGATCGCGTCGGGCCGCGCTTCCTTGGCGAGCGGCGGCGAGATTTCGGGATCGGGGTTCGCCATCGCGAAGATGATCGGGTTGGGCGCCATCGTCTTCAACAGCTCGGGTGGCAGCGAATTGGCCGAGGCAAGCCCGAAGAACACGTCCGCGCCGTCGAGCGCTTGCGCCAGTGTGCGCTTGTCCGTCGCGACGGCGTGCGCGGACTTCCACTGGTTCATGTCGGCGTCGCGGCCCTGGTAGATCACCCCGCTCTTGTCGAGCATCAGGAGGTGGTCGTTGGGCAGGCCCATCGCCTTGATGAGCTCGGCGCAGGCGATCGCCGCCGCGCCGGCGCCCAGCATCACGCAGCGCGTATTTTTGATGTCGCGCCCCGTCAGGTGAAGCGCGTTGATCAACCCTGCAGCGGCGATGATCGCGGTGCCGTGCTGGTCGTCATGGAAGACGGGGATGCTCATGCGTTCCCGAAGCGTCTGCTCGATGATGAAGCATTCGGGGCTCTTGATGTCTTCGAGGTTGATGCCGCCGAAGCTCGGCTCGAGCAGTTCGACCGCGGAAATGATCTTGTCGACGTCCTCGGTGTTGAGCTCGAGGTCGATCGCGTCGACGTCGGCGAAGCGCTTGAACAGCACCGCCTTGCCTTCCATCACCGGCTTGGAGGCGAGCGCACCGAGATTGCCGAGGCCCAGGATCGCCGTGCCGTTGGAGATCACCGCGACCAGATTGCCCTTGGCGGTGTAATCGTAGGCCGTCGCCGGATCTTCGGCGATCGCGCGTACCGGCACCGCGACGCCCGGCGAATAAGCGAGCGCGAGATCGCGCTGGGTCGCCATCGGCTTGGATGCGATGATCTCGATCTTGCCGGGGCGGCCGTCCGAATGGAACAGCAGCGCCTCGCGCTCGGAAAACTGGACGTTCGACTCGTCGGCCATTTACTTCCTTCCCTGTGGGCGCGCGCGCCCGTTCTCCCACCCCGGTCTTTACGCAGCGATTCTCGCCGCGTCACCCCGGCTGTGCGGCGATCATGCGCGCGTAGAAATCGCGATAGGCCAGCGCGCGCGCCGGCGCCGATTGCGCCCGATCGCGCGCCTGGCGCAGCATCGCGCGGCGGCGATCGGCGGGCATCGCCTGCGCGGCGGGATCGCCGCGTGCCGGCATCACGCCGAGCCCCAGCAGCAGCGCGCGCCGCAGGTCCGGATCGGCGATCTCCTCCTCGAAATGCGGCAGGTGCCCGCGGCCCGCGAACTGGCCAAGCGTGATCGCGAGGCTTTCCGGCGGCACGACGCCGTCGAGCGCCTGCCAGAAGGCGCCGGTGCGGCGGTTGCTCGCGAGATAATGCGCGGCGGTAAAATCGCGCGCGCGCGCGTGCTCGTCGGTTGTGCGGCGATTGAATTCGGCGATCAGCGTCGGCGGCATCGTGCGATCGGGAAGCAGGTCGATCGCGCGCAGAATCGCGTTGTGCGCGAGCGCGAGGTCGATCCCCGCGAGCGGATCGAGCGTGACGGCGGCATTGCCGATCGCGAGCGTATTGGCGATCCAACCGAGCGGACGATGGCCGGGCCGGATCGCGAGGCGCGCGCGGGGGCGGGCGTTTGCCTCGGTTTCGAGCACGCGCGCGGCGTCGTCGTCGCCGGTCAGTGCCGAGGCGTAGGCGAGGCCGATGTCGGTCTGCACGCGGCCGGGGGCGAGCCACCACCAGCCGCACTCGGTCGCGTGGCGCTCGTCGACAAGGCCCAGCGCGGGCGGCTGCGGCTCGGCGATCAGCAGCCGGTCGCACGGCAGTGTGGCGCCCCAATCCTCGAACGCGTCATCGAGCGTCGAGAGAAGCGGCGCGGCCGGGCCGCCGGCATCGACGAACAGGTCCGCCGCGACACGGCGACCGTCGGCGAGGAGTAGCGCGGCTACACCGCCGTCATCGCGTCGTTCGACCGTGCTGAGCGCACCCGCCACCGTCTCGACACGGAGGTGGCCCGCAAGCCCCGCGAGCTGCGCGGTATAAGCGGCGGGATCGAGCCGCAGCGCAAGATCGATATCGGCGAGCGGCGAGGCGGGGTCGTCGTCGGGTGGCGCCATCCGCCCGGCGATGGCGAGTGCGGCAGCCGGGGAATAGGCATGGAAGGGCGTCGTATCGCCCTCGCGGCGCGCGATCAGCCAATGCTGGTGGAAATCCGCCTGATCGCGCGGGCCGTGCGCGCCGAAGCACAGCAGCCAGCCGCTGCCGTCGGCGGACCAGCCGGTGAACGCGGTGCCGAGCCGATGCGTCGCGCCCGCGTGCCGCATCAGCCCGGCTTCGTCGAGCCCGATCCTCTCATGGAAGCGCGCGGCGTCGGGCAGTGTCGCCAGCGCGCGGTCGGCGAGCCGCGCCGGATCGGGCGGGGTCGCGATCAGCGTCACGTGCGTCGCGGGCAGCGCGTGGGCGAAGGCGCACGCCGCCGACAGGCCGACGATGCCGCCGCCGAGGATCGCGATGCTGCGGATCGCCTCGTCGCTCATGCGGGCGCCCCCGCGTGGTGCGCGGCGAGCTGCGCGCGATGGCCGGGCACGCGCGCGGCGGCGGCGCCGATCGCCTGTTCGAGCCCCGCCAGCGCGCGATCGAGCTGCGCCGCGTCGGCGAGGTCGGCGCGCTGGTCCCAGCGTTCGGGCACGATGCCCTGGCCCAGATAGACCGCGACCCAGCTCGGTTCGAGAAACAGCCCCTTGGTGTAGCTGGCGACGCGGCCCGAGGCGCGGAACATCGCGATCTTCTCGTGCAGGCTGTCGGGGACGCGCATCGTGCGGACGTGGTTCCAGAAGGGCGAATCGTCGCGCGTCGTGGCGTGGTAATGGAGGATCAGGAAATCGCGGATGCGGTCGTGCTCGAGGTCGATCACGCGGTTGAATTCGTCGCGGTCGGCGTCGGTCGCGCGGCCGTGCTCGGGAAACAACTCGATCAGCCCGGTGATCGCCGCCTGCGCGAGATAGAGGCTGGTCGATTCGAGCGGTTCGAGGAACCCCGAGGCGAGCCCGATGCCGATCACGTTGCCCACCCAGCTCCGCGCCCGCCGTCCCGCGCGAAAGCGCAGCACGCGCGGGTCCGCGATCGGCGTGCCCTCGACCGCGCCGAGGATCGCCGCGGCGGCATCGTCGTCGGAAAGGTGCGCGCTCGAATAGACATAGCCGTTGCCGACGCGGTGCTGGAGCGGGATGCGCCAGCGCCAGCCGAAGGGCATCGCGATCGCGCGCGTCAGCGGCTCGATCTCGCCTTCGGGCGATTGGCAGGGCAGCGCGCAGGCGCGGTCGCACGGCAGCCAGTGCGACCAATCCTCCCACGCCGCGACCATCGTGCTGCCGAGCAACAGGCTGCGGAAGCCCGAGCAATCGACGAACAGGTCGCCTTCGATCCGCTCGCCCGATTCGAGCACCAGCGCGGCGACGTCGCCGCTCTCGGGATGCTGCTCGACGTGGACCACCTTGCCCTCGGTGCGCCTTGCGCCGCGCGCGGTGGCGTAGGTGCGCAGATACGGGCCGAACAGGGTGGCGTCGAACTGATAGGCATAGCCATAGGCCGAGGTGATCGGATCGCCGTCGGGCGTGGGCCGCGCGAAGCGGCCGGCCTCGGCGAGCACGACCGGATAGGAATAGGCGCCGATCGGCCGCGCCCGGCCCGCGGCGTGCATCCGCCGCCAATAATGGTGGAAGCCCACGCCGGCGAACGCGCTGCCGAAGCCGCCGAAGGGGTGGAGGTAATAATCGCCGATCCGGCCGAAATTCTGGAATGCGATGCCCAGCTTGTAGGTCGCGTGCGTGGTGCGCATGAAGTCGGCTTCGTCGATGCCGAGCGTCTCGACGAAGGCGCGCAGATGCGGCAGCGTCGCCTCGCCGACGCCGACGATGCCGATCTCCGCCGATTCGATCAGCCGGACCTCGACCTGCGGCAGGAAGCGGACGAGCGCGGCCGCCGTCATCCACCCCGCGGTGCCGCCCCCCAATATCACGACCCGCGTCGCGCGCTCGGTCATTCGCGTCTCCCCTCGGCGCCCGTTGTGCGCCAGCGCGAGGGGCGAGCGCAAGCCGCGATGGTTGCGCTACCTCATATTGGTCAACCGGTGCGCCGCAGGCCTCGGGCGCCGCCGATGAGGCGTGAGAGGACGATCTCGTCGGCGCGCGCATAGCCGAGCCCGAGGTGATCGGGCCGCGCCGCGATGGCGTCGCCGATGCCGAGCGCGCCCGATCGCAGCGCGGCGCGCCCGATCCGACCCCACAGCCGCGCCGTCTCCCAGCGGATCAGCGCGAGATCGTCGCCGGTGGGGCCGCGTTCGGCGATGAAGGCGTCCTGCAGCGCCTTGATCGTCTGCCCGAGCGTCACCAGCGTCGCGCGGTCGGGCACCGGATCGCCCGCCATCACATGGCGCGCGAGCAGGTCCGCGACGCTGTCGGCCGCGTCGCCCAGCGCGGGGCGGTGCGCCTCGGCGAGCACGCGCGTCGCGCTCGCGATCATCGTGTCGTGATAGCGCTGCGAGGCGCCGCCTTCGTGGACGCGATAGAGCAGCAATTCCTCGTCGATCCGCGCGATCCGGCCCAGCCGGCTCATGCGATGGTAGAGATCGAAATCCTCGGCATAGAGAATCTCGGGCCGGGTGAAGGGATCGAGCGCGCGCGCGGCATCGGCGCGCAGCATCACCGACGACCAGACCAGCGGGTTGCGGATGCGCAGCAGCCATTCGATCAGCAGCGGCGTGGTGACGGGCTCGTGCGTCGAGGGCGCGGTGACGCCATCACACAAAGTGCCTGCGGCGCTCCCCACCAGCACGGCCTCGGGATGCGCGTCGAGCCAGGCGACCTGCCGCGCGAATCGATCGGGCAGGCAGAGGTCGTCCTGGTCGAGCGCGGCAATGTAGCGCCCGCGCGTCTCGGCGAACGCGCGGTTGCGCGTCTTGACTGGGCCCTGGTTCGCCTCGGCCGCGATCACGCGCACGCGGGGATCGGGCCAGGCGCGCAGGACGCGCAGCGTGTCGTCGGGCGAGCAATCGTCGACGACGATCGCTTCCCAGTCGACGAAGGTCTGCGCTTGCAGGCTCGCCAGCGTCTCGGGTAGCAATGCGGCGCCCTTGTACGCCGCCATGATCACGCTGACGGTGGGTACGCTCATGCCACGGCGCGTGCGCGCTCCCCCAGCACCTGATCGACGATCATCAGGCCGACGTCGTTCTGCCATTGCCACAGGCCGTTGGCCTGGCCGACGAAGCTCTTCTCGCCGCCCATTGGGCCCCAGGGCACGAAGCCCGCGGCGAGCCCGATGCCGAACGCGCCCGGCACCGGCTGGCCGTCGGCGCCGACGATGCGGCAATGCCGGTCCACCATCGCCGCGTCGTGGTGCGCGGCGAGATCGATCAGGTCGCCGTTCGCATCCCTTAGCGGCAGCGCGCGCGGGCGATAGCCCATCGCGGCGATCACCAGATCGGCATCGGCGAGATAGGTGCGCGCCTCGGCGTCATCGCCGGCGAGCCGGTGGAAGCGCACGCGCGGCTCGGGCGTGCGGCCGTCGACCTGCATCATCCGCAACACCAGCTCGCGCGCCTCGAGTCGGAAGCCCGCGAGGCGATAGACGAAGCCCGAGACGGGGCAGATGTCGTCGGCGTCGAAATCGGTGAAGCCCTCGGCGTGCGCGGCCTCGGGCGTCTGATAGAAAGGCCGCAAGGGGCGGCGGTGGAGTAGCGTGATCGCCTGCGGCCCCCAGGGAATCGCGGGCGTGCTCTTGAGTAGCAGGGCGATCGTCGCGATCGCGCTGGTCGAGCCGCCGATCACCACGACGCGCGGGTTCCGCCTGGTCGCGAGCAGATCGACGACGCGCTGATAGCCGCCGACGCCCAGCACCTCGTCGGACTGGATCAGGCGTTCGCCCGCCGTGGCGACGAGGGGCACGCCCGCCACCTCTTGCCGGGCAAGCCGGTCGAGCGGCTGGTGGCCGCCGGTGGCGATGGCGATGCGCTGCGCGCGCTGTTCGATCTCTACGCCGTCGGCCAGCCGCCGCAGCCGGACGGTCCACAAGCCATCGGTGGTCTGCTGCGCGTCGATCGCCTCATGGCCCGTCAGTAAGGTGCCGCCATGGCGTTCGACCAGCGTGCCGAGCCGGTCGCCCACGGCGCGGATCAACGGCCCCGCGACCGTCAGCGGCACGCCGAGCGCGCCCGAATAGCGTGCCACCGCGCGTGCCGAGGGATGATCGACTAACGCGGCGAGTTCGGGATGGACGTTGTCCTTGACCGCGGAGAGGAAGGTCTCCGCCGTGCTGTCCGAGTTGATGCCGTAGCGGCCCAGCCGCCCGCCGCCGAGCGCGGTGTCGCGCTCGACCATCACCAGCCCCGAGGCGGCGAGATCGGGCAGCAGCCCGCGCTTGGTCGCGGCGTCGAGCAAGGCCGTGCCCGCCGGCCCGCCGCCGATCACCAGCAGCGAGGCGATGGCGGGCGCCTTGGGTGCCGCCGCGACGGGCGCGGGGGCCGCGTGCAGGTCGCACACCCGCGCCAGCGTCGCCGCGATCGTGCGCGCATCGTCGGCGATCATCGCGTCGGTGACGGGAAGCGACAGCATCCGCCCTGCCACGTCGTCGGCGATCGGGGTCGGCTCGATCAGCGCGGTGTCGCGAAACCACGGCTGCTCGCCCAGATGCGGGCTGAAATACTGGCCGCAGCCCACGCCCGCGGCCGCCAGCCCCTCGACGATCGCGGCGCGCTTGTCGGTAAGCGCAGCGGGCAGCATCACCGGCATGAACTGGATCGCGCGCCGCGTGCCCAGCGGCGTCTGCAGCGTGAACCGATCGTCGAGCGTCGCGCGATAGGCCGTCTCCACCTCGGCGCGGCCGGCGCAGACCTGCTCGATCTCCTCCAGCTTGGCGCGCGCCATCACCGCCAGCACTTCGGGCAATTTGGCGTTGAGCCCGGGCATCGTCGCGCTGCGGTGTCCCTCGAATCCGAAATTGATCATCGCGCGCAGCCGGTCGACCAACCCTGCGTCGCCGCTGTGGATCAATCCGCCCTCGGCGACAGCAAAGGTCTTGGTTGCGTGCATCGAGAACACGGTGGCGAACGGCGCTTCGGCGCCGAAGCCCTTGCCTGCCGCATCGATCGTGCCCAGCGACGAGGCCGCGTCGATCACCACGCCGACATCGTAACGGCGCTGCAACCAGGCGTAACGATCGAGATCGATCGCATTGCCGAAGGTGGCATAGGGCACCAGCACCGCGATTCGCTCACCGTGCAGCGCGAGCAGGCGTTCCTCCTGCTCGGGGTCGATGCTCCACGTTGCGGGATCGATATCGGCGACGAGCGGCGTCAGCCCCGCCCATTGCGCGGCCTGCGCGGTCGCGGCGAAGGTCAGCGCGGGCATCAGCGCGAGCGCGCCCGGCTGCATCCGCGCCCCCGCGGCATCGCGGATCGCGACCATCAGCCCCAGCGTCGCATTGGCGACCGCGAGGCTCGCGCCCGTGCCGCCGAACAGCCGCTCGGTCACCTCTGCCTCGAAGCCGCGCACCTCGGGGCCGTTGTTCGAGAAGATGCCCGATTGCTCGATCCGGCGCAGCGATTCGAGATGCTCGCTGAGCTTGGGCGGGCGGGGGGCGATCAGGGGGTAATGAGTCATGTACGCGCGTGTCCGGCTTCCATCCTGCCGTCCGCTCTATCTCCCCATCGCCTAAGAAGCCGTTACGCCGCCATCGACGCGACCGCCGCCTTTTCCCGCCACTTGATCGGGCGGAAGATGATGCACAGCACCAGCGATTCGGTCGTGCGCGGCGCCGGCGCGATCAGCACGCCGTGCGGGTCGGCCTCGTAGAGGTCGGTGGCGACGGCGCGCATGCCTTCGGCGATAGTCGGGGCGACCGCGCCCGGCACCGGAATCGAGGCGTCGAGCTCCGAGAGCTTGTGGAAGGTCGCATCCTGCACCTGCACCCATTCGCACAGCGCGCCGAGCTGCACCGCGGCGGTGTATTTGCCCGCGCCGATCGGCACCTGGATACGGTAATAGCCCTCGGCGGTGGGATAGGCGTCGATCTCCATCACCGTCTGGTCGCGCGCATCGGCGAGGATCACGGGCACCTTGATCGCGCCGACGTCGAAATCCTTGCCGCGGATGTCGAGGCCGAAGCGGCTGGCGCTGAACAGGCACAGGTTGAGCGGCAGGCCGTGGCGCTGGATCTCGCCCGGCACGAACATCCGGCCGGTCTCGTTGACATAGGAAAGACCGCGACGGCGCAGCCCCTCGGTGGCTTCCTTGGTGTCGAGCAGCTTGATCATCTGGCTCGTGCCCAGATTGACGTCCTGGTCGAAGCGCTCGAACAGCGCGACCTCGGTCTCGATCGGCATGAACAGCAGTCGCGCGAGGATCGCCGCGCCCATCCGGCGTCGCGATTCGGCGTCGTCGGACCTGGGCCGGCGATGGAAGCCCGCCAGCGGCGCGCGCGCATAAGCGAGGCAGGCCTCCTGAATCTGGTCGCGCAGGCCGTTCTGCAACCCCTTGAATCCCGAATCCTCGCGGATCGGCGTGCCCTCGGGGGTGTAATCGACCGTGGACCCTTGCGCGATGTTGCACACCTGCTCGATCACCGCGACGCAGTTGGAAAGCGCGTGGACGGTGCGATATTCGTAATTGCGCGTGTCCATGAAACCGCGCTTGTCGAGCCCGCTCAGCGATTCCTCGCGCAGAAACATGTAGCGTCCGGCGACGGTCAGGTTCATGCGCTCTGCCAGCAGCGGCTGGAGCATGTTCTGGACGGTGCCGTTATAGCCGATGTCGACCAGCATGATGGCGTCGCCGGGCTCGACGTCGGCGGCGGCGAGATGCGCCATCAGCCGATCGGCGACCTTGGCCGAACGCTTCAGGATCTTGCCCGCCAGCGGCTGGCTCAGCACCGTCTTGTTGAAATGACGCTTGGTGTCGCGCCCGCGCACGTCCTTCAGCAGCGGCGCGACCTCCGACTGGAACAGCATCAATTGCTTCGCGACCACCTTCAGCGGGATCCACCCGACCTGCTCGACCACGAAGCGATCGAGCGTCGGCTTGTCGATCAGGCTGGCGCGCGCGGAGACGAAACGGCTGAGCTCGATCGGCCGCGCGCCCGCATCGGGATAGAGCGTCTCGAACACCCGAAGCGGCAGGTAGCCGTCGCGCATCATGAACAGCGGGCGGACGGGCTTGCCCAGCCGCGCCGACATCTCGTCGATCTCGGCCTTCAGCCACGTTGCGAAGCTGTGCATCACCGGCCCGATCACGTCGTGGCCGAAGGCGAAGACGGGATCGTCCTCGCTGCGCAGCGCGATCTGCGGGCGGTGCGGCTGATAGACGGGGCTGGTGAGGCGCGTTTGCGGATCGATGATCGTTCCGGCCGCCGCCTCGAGCCGCAGCCGCTGCATGGTATCCTCGTCGAACTGGCGGAAATGCGCGGTGACGACGCCCAGCTTGGACGGTTCGTCCTGATCGGCGGCGCGATTGTCGCCGACATGCAGGATCGTCTCCGGCGCGACGCCCAGCGCGGCGAGCACGTCCTCGAACAGGCCCTGCACCTTGGGACGGCCATATTCGGAGGACACGAAGATGCGGTTCACCATCGCCAGGATGTCGTCGCCGGCCGCCTCGGCGATCAGGCCGCGCAGCTGCGTCTCGGAAAGATAGGTGTCGCTCACGAGGATGATCGGCAGGCCGCGCGCCTTGGCGGCCTTCATCAGCGCGACGACGGGCGCGAACGGGTAGCAATGGTGCGCCTCGGCCGCGAGTTCCTTCGCCACCGCGTCAGCCACCTGCGCCTCGTCGGCGTAGCGATAGAGCCGCCGGTAGATGTCCTCGATCGAGACCTCGTGGCTCTTGTTGCGCAGAAAGGCGAGCCGCTGCGAGGCACCCTGCGCCCAGGTGCGCGGCTCGACGCCGCCGCCGGGAATGTCGAGCTCGGCGAAAATGTCCTTGGGCGCGTGGACGTTGCGCCACAACAGCGTGTCGAAGCAATCGAGCGAGAGCGTCTCGACGGTATCGGGCGCGCGATCGAGCAGTGTCGCGATCTCGTGCGCGCGAACGGAAATCTTCATGGCAGCCGGTCCCCCTTTGGCGGTTCCGGGATCAGCTATCCTCCGCGCGTGGTAACCAAAGCGTTAACCAAGCGCCCGGGGACGGAAGCTGTCGGCCTGCGCCTGCTTCCACCAATAGGCCAGCCGCTCGTCGCGGGCACCCTCGATCAGCTCGCCGGGTTCCACGAAGGGGTAGATGTCGGTCATCGCGCGCATCTCGGCGACGTTGACGCGCTGGCGCAGATGCGCGGGATCGAGCTGGTCGGGGCTGTCGAGCCCGGCGGCGACCACGATCTCGTGGAGCGCCTTCACCGTCGCCCGCTGATAGCGCGCCACGCGTTCGGCCTTGTCGGGGACCACCAGCCCGCGCTGGCGCGCCGGCGATTGCGTCGCGACGCCGGTGGGGCAGGTGTCGGTGTGGCAGCGCATCGATTGCACGCAACCCAGCGAGAACATGAAGGCGCGCGCCGCGTTGCACCAGTCGGCGCCGAGCGCGCAGTTCATCGCGATCGCCGCGCCGCTTGCGACCTTGCCCGAGGCGGCGAGCTTCACCTCGCCCTTCAGCCCCGCGCCCACCAGCGCGTTGCGCGCGAGGATCAGGCCTTCGCGCAAGGGCATGCCGACGCGATCCGACAGCTCGGTCGGTGCGGCGCCGGTGCCGCCCTCGGCACCGTCGATGACGATGAAATCGAGCCTGATGCCGGTCTCCAGCATCGCCTTCGTCACCGCGAACAGCTCGTGCGGATAGCCGACGCACAGCTTGATCCCCACCGGCTTGCCGCCCGAAAGCTCGCGCATCCTCGCGGCGAACTCGACCAGCTCGATCGGCGTGGAAAAGGCCGAATGGCCAGGCGGCGACAGGCAATCCTCGCCCTGCGGCACGCAGCGCGTCGCGGCGATCTCGGCAGTCACCTTGGCGCCGGGGAGCAGCCCGCCATGCCCGGGCTTGGCGCCCTGGCTCAGCTTGATCTCGGTCATCCTGACCTGCTCGATCCGGGCCTTGTCCGCGAACTGGTCTGGATCGAAGCGCCCCTCGGGCGACCGGCAGCCGAAATAGCCCGAGCCCAGCTCCCATACGAGATCGCCGCCGTGCTTGAGGTGATAGGGCGACAGCCCGCCCTCGCCGGTATCGTGGTAGAAGCCGCCGATCTTCGCGCCCTTGTTGAGCGCCTCGATCGCGTTGGCGCCGAGCGCGCCGAAGCTCATCGCCGAGATGTTGAGCCGCGCCGCGGCGTAGGGTTTGGCGCATTGGTCGTTGCCCACCTGCACCCGGTTGTCGGCCGGTGCGGCGGCATTGGGCGCAATCGAATGCGCCAGCCACTCGTACTCGCCCGAATAGACGTCGAGCTCGGTGCCGAAGGGGTGCGCATCCTCCTGCCCCTTGGCGCGCGCGTAGACCAACGCGCGCTCGTCATGGCTGAACGGGCGGCCGTCGAGATCGCTTTCGACGATGTACGAGCGCAGGAACGGCCGCAGCCACTCGAAGAACCAGCGGAAGCGCGCCGAGGCCGGGTAGGTGCGCCGGAGCGAATGGCGGTCCTGGAACAGATCGATCAGCGCGATCAGCAGCACCGGCAGCGCGACGACGAGAGCCCAGAGTGGCCAACGATATCCGCTGCCCGCCAGCGCCAATACCGCGAGCGTGAGCGCCAGCGACGCCCACAACAGCACGTTGCGCGACAGCGCGTGGTCGGTGAACAGACCCGCGCCGAGCCCCACGGACGGCCGCTCTCTCAAGCCGCTGCTCGCGACGTCGTTACGAAACTTCCCGTCACCCCGGACTTGTTCCGGGGTCCGCCGAGCGGCGACTCAATCGGTTGCGGTTCCCGCGGCACGGGGGACGCCGGAACAAGTCCGGCATGACGAAAGAGAGGCTGTGCAGGCTTCAACGCGCTCAACGCTCGACGCACATCGCGATCCCCATGCCGCCGCCGATGCACAAGGTCGCGAGCCCCTTCTTCGCGTCGCGCTTCTGCATCTCGTAGAGCAAGGTGATCAGCACGCGCGCGCCCGACGCCCCGATCGGGTGGCCGATCGCGATCGCGCCGCCATTGACGTTGATCTTGTCGGCATCCCAGCCCATTTCCTTGTTCACCGACAGCGCCTGTGCCGCGAATGCCTCGTTGGCTTCGATCAGTTCGAGATCGGCGACGGTCCAGCCTGCCTTTTCCAGCGCGCGCCGGCTCGCGGGCACCGGGCCGATTCCCATGATCGACGGATCGACGCCCGCCGATGCCCAGCTCTTGATCGTGGCGAGGATCGGGCTCCCGCGCTTCTCGGCTTCCTCGCGGCTCATCACCACCAGCGCCGCGGCGCCGTCGTTGAGGCCCGAGGCATTGGCGGCGGTGACGGTGCCGTCCTTCTTGAACGCCGGGCGCACCCCCGACACGCCGTCGATCGTCACGCCGCTGCGGATATATTCGTCGTCCTCGACGATCGTATCGTCCTTGCGGCCCTTGACCGTCACCGCCGCGATCTCGTCCTTGAAGCGGCCCGCCGCGCGCGCCTTCTCCGCCTTGTTCTGCGATCCGACCGAGAACTCATCCTGCTCGGCCCGCGTGATCTGATATTTCTCCGCCAGATTTTCGGCGGTGATCCCCATGTGATAGCCGTTGAAGACATCGGTCAGCCCGTCCTTGATCATCGTGTCGACCAAGCTGAGATCGCCCATTTTGGTGCCGCCGCGCAGGTTCTGCGCGTGCATCGAAAGCGACATGGATTCCTGCCCGCCCGCGACCACGATCCGCGCGTCGCCGGTCGCCACCGCCTGCGCCGCGAGCGCCACCGCGCGCAGGCCAGAGCCGCACACCTGGTTGACGCCCCAGGCGGGGGTTTCCTTGGGCACGCCGGCCGCCATCGAGGCCTGCCGCGCGGGATTCTGCCCCTGGCCGGCGGTGAGCACCTGGCCCAGAATGACCTCGGACACGTCATCGCCCGACACCCCCGCCTGCGCCAGCGCCGCCTCGATCGCGACCCGGCCGAGCTCGTGCGCGGGCACGCTGGCAAAGGCGCCGAGGAAGCTGCCGACAGGGGTGCGTTTGGCGGCGGTGATGACGATGTCCGACATGAGAGTCTCCGATTGGGGTTCGTCTTTCCCTTTACGGCGCGGGCGCGCGGATTGGTAGGCTCAAGCGGGCGCCGGATAGGTGACGCGGTCGCCCGCCACCCGCGCGCCGGGGGTCAGCGTCGCGGGCTCGATCCGGTCGCCCATGATGTGGAACACCTCTTCGCCGCGCGCGATCAGGTGGTCCGCCACGATGCGGCGGTGGCACCGCCACCACACCGCCTCGGCGCACATCATCGCCGTTCGCCGTTCGCGGCCCAACGCGATCAGGTCGTCGAGCCCCGCACGGAAGTCGTCGCCCAGCGCGTAATCGGCGTAATTGTGGAAGCTCGCATTGCGCCACAGCGCATTGGTCTCGGGCGGCACCGTCTTCGATCGCCCACGCAGGCCGCCCAGCGCCGGCAGCAGCGCATAGCCGATCTGGAAGCCGGCGAGGTTGTCGGGCAGCGAATCGGCGTTGAACTGCGGGTTGGTGCGCGAGCGCGGCACGGTGCGGATGTCGGCGACCAGGCCGACCTCAGCCTTCTGCAACGCGTCGGCGAACGCAACGATCGTCAGCGTCGAATGGCCGATCGTAAAGAAGGGCAGCGCCACGCTCGCGTCAGTCGATCCGGGTCAACGCACCGCCCTTGTGCGCGGCGATATGGTCGGTCTTGTCGCTCTCGATCTCATACTGCGGATCGTCGGGCGAGGCGCGGTGGCGATGGCCCTTGTAGTCGAAATCGCTCGTGTGGACCTTGCGGATCGTGCCGCTGACGTGGCCCGCTTCCGAATTCCAGCGAACATGGTCGCCGACCTTGAAATCGTGGCTCATGATGCCTCCTTCCGCCCCGATCAACGGCTCCCGCTCACCCCCGGTTCCGCACCTCGGCCAGCCAGCGATCGAGCGGTTCCCAGAGCTGCGCCTGCGCCCGTCCGCCGACGATCATCCCGACGTGCCCCGCGCCGAGATCGCGGCGGTCGGGCAGGTCGGCGGCACTCGCGGCGGGCACGATGCGGTCGGTCAGCGAGACGATGTCGATCGCCGGGCAGGCGAGCGCGGCGGGATCGATCGGCTTGCCCGCGACTCGCCATTGCCCGCGCCCCGGCACGTCGTGCGCGAAGAAATCGAACAATTCGGCGCCCGCGGCATGGGTCAGCGGCGCGCCGGCATTGGCCCAATCCTCCAACTCGACGAACGCGCGCGCCGCCTCGCTCTCGGGGGCGAGGGTGCCGAACCGCTCGTATTTGGCGATTGTGCGCCCCGGATCGAGCCGCCAGAACCCCGCTTGCAGCACTTCCATCGGCACCAGTCCGAGCCGCGTGCAAGCGGGCTCGGCCTGCGCCCACAAGTCGGCGATCCCGGCGCGCGCACGATCCGAAAAGCCCGAAAAGCGCCACGGCGCCGCGATCAGTGCCAGCCCCGCCACCGGCATCGCGCACGCCGCCGCCAGCGCCATCGTCCCGCCCAGGCAATAGCCCGCGAGCACCGGCGGCGCCTCCAGCCGCGCGAGCAGCGGCAGCAGCAGCCGCTCGACATGGCCCGTCACGTCCATGTCGCGTTCGTCGGGCGACGGCGCACCCCAGTCGACCAGCAGCACGCGGTGCCCCCGCGCCGCCAGCCAGGCGAGCAGCGACCGCTCCCCGAGATCGAGCACGAAGGGAGGGTTGATCAGCGACGGCACGAACACCACCGAGCGCCCGCGCCCGCCATAATCGCGCAGGCAGGCGCGGCCCTCGCGATGCAGCGCGGCAGGCGGCGCCCATGCTGCGCGCCGCGGCGCTTGCTGGAACGCGCGCAGCCCCGCCAGCGCGGCGGCGCGGCGTTCTGGCGATGCTGCGGTTTCGCTGCGCAGCATATCGAGGAAAAGCGGTAGTGGACGCGGCCCGTGTTGCGGTGCAGTATCAAACGATGGTAGACCGGGCCGAGTCACGTGGGGGTGTCCTTTGACGAAGAAGCGGAACAGCGACGACACGGTGATTATCAAGAAGTACGCCAACCGGCGGCTCTACAACACCGAGACGTCCTCCTACATCACGCTCGAGCATCTCGCAGCGATGACGCGCGAAGGCCGCGACTTCAAGGTCGTCGACGCCAAGACCGACGCCGACATCACGCACAACGTGCTCACCCAGATCATCATGGAGGAAGAGGCGCGGGGGCAGACGATGCTGCCGGTCAACTTCCTGCGTCAGCTGATCGCGATGTACGGCGATTCGATGCAGGCGATGGTCCCGGGCTATCTCGACGCCTCGATGGACAGCTTCCGCCGCAACCAGGAGCAGTTCAAGTCGGCGGTCGAAGGCGCGTTCGCCAATTCGCCCTTCGCCGAGATCGCCAAGCGCAACATGCAGATGTTCGAGGCCGCGACCGAGGCGTTCAAGGCCGGCACGCCTGCGCCGGCCGCGGCCGAGGCGAGCAAGGACGACGAGATCGCCGCGCTCAAGGCGGAAATGGCGCGGCTCCAGGACAAGATCGAGAAGCTCGCGAAGTAAACCGATGACGACGCGCGACTGGTGTTTCGCCGCGGCCGGGCTGTCGGTCGCGCTCGCGATCGGCGCGGGGCTGGCCGACCGCCGTCGCGCGCGCCGCGCCGACGTCGATCGCGTCGGCATCGTCTATTGGCCTACCATCCAGGTCATCGCCCTGATCGCCGCCGCGATCCTCGCGAGCATGGGGTTCAATTCGTAATCCGTCATGCCAGCGAAAGCCGGCATCTCTTCGTTACTGGGAGACCCCAGCTTTCGCTGGGGTGACGGTGCGTTAATAAAAGCTCGCCAGCGTCAATTGCCGCGTGCCGCCGTTGCATAGGCCCAGCGCGACGGTGCGCCCCGGCTGGCCCACCGACCAGCTCGCCATCGCGCTGTGTCGGTAATCGGGAGGAATGGCGTCGCCGTCGACGCTGCAGATCGTCTCGCCGCCGCGCCAGCCCGTGTCCGCCGCGGGCGAGCCGCGCATCACATGGACCACGTCGAGCCGGCGCCCGTTGGCGCGCACCAGCAGGCCGCTGGTCGATTTGAGCGGCGGCGCGTCGGCCCGGCTGCCGGGCGCCAGCACCATCCGTCCTGCGGCGGGATCGAGCAGCACGCGGTAGCGCTGCAGGAAGCTCGCGCCGATCCGCCCCGCCGCGCCCACCTCCTGCGAGAAGCCGCCGCCGCGCTCGACGCGCACCTCGACCTGCGAGGCGGTGAGCCCGCCCAATTGCATTGTCGGCATGACGGCGAGATCGGTGATGACCGGTCCGCCCAGCCCGAATGCCACCGCGGTCGTGGTCGCCGCGGGGCGCGACGTGATTGTGTTCCACACCGGCGCCGAGAAAGTGACCGACGATCCGTCGCCGGTGTCGACGATCATCGGCTTGATCCGCCGCCCGCCGAGCACGATTTCGGTTTGGTAGACCTGAAGTGTGGCGGAGATCGACAGCGGCGCCGTCAGCCCGCGAAAGGGCAGCCGCCCCGACTTGAGCAGGCGGAAACGGTGCGCGTCGTAATCGAGGTCGAGCGCGTAGCGGCCGATCAGGTCACGGCCGACCAGCAGATCCACCGGTGTCGATTCGCCGGTGGCAACCGCGGGCAGGTCGACCACCGCGATCCGCCCGCCGGTGCGCGTCACCCCGCCCAGCGACAGCCGGCGCGTCGCTGCCCAGGCGAGCGGCACGCTGCCGCCGATCGCATCGGCCTCGCCGTGCTCGACGATGGTCTCGCCGGTCGCCGCGGCGTAGCGGCGCGACATCACCGACCAGGATACGCCGGTATCGAGGATCGCGGTCGCGGGATGGCCGTCCACCGTCATGGTGAAGCGGATCTGGTTGCCCTCGGTCAGGTCGAACGGCACCCAGCGCGATTCGCTGTCGGGCGCGAGGATGCTGACCGGCGGCATCGTCCTGAGCGGCGGTTCGGCCGCGCCCGGAAGCGCGAGCAACATCAGCGGGGCGACAAGGCGACGCATCGGCCGGTCGATACTATGGAACGCTTCGGCGTTCTAGCTTGTTGCGGCACCGGCCCGCTCCCCCACCCGAACACCCATAGGATAATCGCATTGGGTGGTCGGGTGGGGGAGGAGTAGGCCGGTGCCGCCACGATGCGCCTTGGGCGCATCCTCAAATCAAAGCGTCGCTTCGAGATACGCCTGATCGAACCCGAACTGCCGCGCCTTTTCCAGCGTGTAGGGCCGCAAGCCCATCGACTGATACTCGCCGACGATCTTCCCGTCGGCGCTTTCGTCATGATATTCGAACTTGAACAATTCCTGCGTCACGATCACCGGGCCTTCCATGCCGATCACCTCGGTGACGTTGGTGACGCGGCGGCTGCCGTCGCGCAGGCGCTTCACCTGGACGATGAGGTCGACCGAATCGGCGATCTGGCGGCTGATCGCCTCCTTGGGCACCTTGATGTCGCTCATCATCACCATGTTCTCCATCCGCGCCAGGCATTCGCGCGGCGAGTTGGAGTGGAGCGTCGCCATCGAGCCGTCGTGGCCCGTATTCATCGCCGAGAGCAGGTCGAAGCACTCGGAGCCGCGAATCTCGCCCAGGATGATGCGGTCGGGGCGCATACGCAGCGCGTTCTTGACGAGGTCGCGGATCGTGATCTCGCCCTGGCCTTCGAGGTTGGCCGGGCGCGTCTCCAGCGGCAGCCAGTGCGGCTGTTGCAGCCGCAATTCCGCCGCGTCCTCGATCGTCAGCACGCGCTCGCCGGGGTCGATCATCTTCGACAAGGCATTGAGCATCGTCGTCTTGCCCGAGCCCGTGCCGCCCGAAATCACGATGTTGAACCGGCACGCGCCCGCGATCTTCAAGGCGGTCGCCATCTTGTCGGACATCGATCCGAACTTGGCCATCATGTCGAGCGTGATCGGCTTGGCGGAGAACTTACGAATCGAGATCGCGGTGCCGCGCAAGGAGAGCGGCGGCACGATCACGTTGACGCGGGAACCGTCCTTCAGGCGCGCGTCGGCGAGCGGCGTGGTCTGATCGACGCGGCGGCCGACCGAGTTGCAGATGCGCTGCGCGATCTGGAACAGATGCTCCTCGTCGCGGAACTGGATCTGCGCGATCTCGAGCTTGCCCTTGCGTTCGATGAAGGTCTGGTCGGGCCCGTTGACCATGATGTCCGAAATGTCGGGATCGGCGAGCAATTCCTCGAGCGGCCCGAGGCCGAGCAATTCGTCGACCAGCACCTTTTCGAGCGCGAACTGTTCGCGCCGGTTGAGCGTCAGCTTCAATTCGGCGAGCACTTCGCCGATGATCGGGCGGAATTCCTCGGCGAGCTCGTCCTTGTTGAGCGTCGCCGCCGCCTCGGGATCGACGCGTTCGAGCAGGCGCGGCAGTACCTGTTCCTTGATGCGGTGGACCGACGCCTCGAATCCCTCGGCGCGGCTGCTGCCGGCCTCGCCCGAGGCGGCCTGGCGCTCGGCGAGCCGGGTCAGCGCGTCGGGCTGCGCTGGCGCGCTCTGGCCCGGCACGTCCGTCGACGCGCTCGAATCGACCGGCGTGTCCGGCAGCGGCAGCGGCGGAAACTGCTCGCCGCCCTGCGACTCGGCAGGCTTCGGCGCGCCGCCGCCATGCATCGGCCGCGCGACTCCGAAAGCGGCGCGCCCGCCCGTCAGCCCATTGCGTCGTCCGAAAGCGCTCATCTGTTGCCAACCCTCGCCAAAGTCATGCCGGGGACGACTAGAGCCGAAGGTTTGACATTTGCCTAACCACGTGCGCGCGCACCCTCTGGAGGCGCTGCGCAAATCCCGCTACGTGCCGGGGCGATGTCCGCACCCACTCCGATGATGGCGCAATATCTCGCGCTCAAGGCCGAGGCGCAGGATTGCATGCTGTTCTACCGGATGGGCGACTTCTTCGAATTGTTCTTCGATGATGCCAGGGTCGCGAGCGCGTGCCTCGATATCGCGCTCACCGCGCGCGGCGAGCATGGCGGCGAGAAGATCCCGATGTGCGGCGTGCCCGCGCATTCGGCCGAAGGCTATCTCGCGCGGCTGATCAAGGCCGGCCACCGCGTCGCCATCGCCGATCAGACCGAGACGCCCGCCGAGGCGAAGAAGCGCGGTGGCTCCAAGGCGCTGGTCGCGCGCGGCATCGTCCGCGTCGTCACCGCGGGCACGCTGACCGAGGAAGCGCTGCTCGATTCGCGCAGCGCGAACTGGTGCGCCGCGATCGGCGAGGCGGCGGGCGGCGCCGCTATTGCCGCCGCCGACATCTCGACGGGGCGCTTCGAGATCATCGAATCGAGCGTCGCCGGCCTCGCCGCCGATCTCGCCCGCCTGTCGCCCGCCGAGACGATCGCCGCCGAGGGCGGCGACGCGCCCGCCACCGTCGACCGCCCCAGGGCCGAGTTCGACAGCGCGCGCGGCGAAGCGCGATTGAAGGAGTTGTTCGGCGTCGCGACGCTCGACGGCTTCGGCGCCTTTTCGCGCGCCGCGCTCGCCGCGGCCGGCGGGCTTGTCCATTATCTCGACCATACCGCACGCGGATCGCTGCCCTTCCTCCGCCCGCCGCGCCTCGTTCGCACCGCCGAGACGATGGCGATCGACGCCGCGACGCGCGAGAGCCTCGAACTCACCCTCACCACCGCCGGGCAGCGCAAGGGTAGCCTGCTCGACGCGGTCGATCGCACCGTCACCGGCGCGGGCGCGCGGCTGCTGGGGCAGGACATCGCCGCCCCGCTGATGGATCGCGCCGCGATCGACGACCGGCTCGATCTGGTGTCGCTGTTCCACGACGACGCGCCCCTGCGCGAGACGCTGCGCGCCGCATTGCGCGCCTTGCCCGATATCGGCCGCGCGATCGGCCGGATCGCGGCGGGGCGGGGGAGCCCGCGCGATCTCGGCCAACTCCGCGACGGGCTCGACGGTGCCTGGCGGTTGGGCGAGCGCCTCGACCGCATCGCCCCCGCACCGGCCTTGCTCGCGCGCCTCGCCCCGCAACTACGTGGCCATGGCGCGCTGATCGACCTCTACGCGCGTGCCCTCGTCCCCACGCCGCCGATCGATGCGGGCGACGGCGGCTATATCGCCGAAGGCTATGACGCCGCGCTCGACGATCTGCGCGCGACCGGCGCGGGCGGCAGGCGGGCGATCGCGGGCCTCGAAGCCGAATACCGGAGCAAAACGGGCATTCAGGCGCTCAAGGTCCGCCACAACAACGTGCTCGGCTACCACATCGAGGTGCCCGCCCGGCACGCCGACGCGCTGATGAAGCCGGACAGCGGCTTCACCCATCGCCAGACGCTCGCGGGCGTCGTCCGCTTCAACGCGCCCGATCTGCACGAGGCGGCGATGAAGGTCGGGCAGGCGGGCGCACACGCGCTCGCTGCCGAGGCCGCGCACCTCGAAGACCTGATCGAAACCGCGCTTCAGGCGCGCGAGGCCATCGCCGCCACCGCCGATGCGCTCGCCCGGCTCGACGTCGCCGCGAGTCTTGCCGAACGCGCGGTCGAAGGCGGCTGGACGCGCCCCGATCTGGTCGATCACCCCTGCTTCGACGTCGAGGCCGGCCGCCACCCCGTGGTCGAAGCCGCGCTCGCCGCCACCGGCGAGCGCTTCGTCGCCAACGATTGTCGCCTCTCGGAAGACTCGCGGCTGTGGCTCGTCACCGGCCCCAACATGGGCGGCAAATCGACCTTCCTGCGCCAGAACGCGCTGATCGCCGTGCTCGCGCAGGCGGGCAGCTACGTTCCGGCCGCCCGCGCCCGCCTCGGCCTGGTCGATCGCCTGTTCAGCCGCGTCGGCGCGTCGGACAATCTCGCACGCGGCCGCTCGACCTTCATGGTCGAGATGGTCGAGACCGCCGCGATCCTCGCCCAGGCCACGCCGCAGTCGTTCGTCATCCTCGACGAAGTCGGCCGCGGCACCTCGACCTATGACGGCCTCGCCATCGCCTGGGCGGTGGTCGAGGCGATCCACGAGGACAATCGCTGCCGCTGCCTGTTCGCGACGCACTATCACGAGCTGACGCGCCTGGCCGAGCGCTGCGACGCGCTGTCGCTCCACAATGTCCGCGCGCGCGAATGGAAGGGCGATCTCGTCCTTCTCCACGAAGTTGCCGACGGCCCCGCCGATCGCAGCTACGGCCTCGCCGTCGCCCGCCTCGCCGGGATGCCGCCCGCCACCGTCGCGCGCGCCAAGGCGGTGCTCGACAAGCTCGAAGCGGGCAGGGCGAAGACGGGCGGGCTCGCGGCGGGCCTCGACGATCTCCCGCTCTTCGCCGCCGCGGTCGAGGCCGAGGAGGAGCAATGCGACACGCTGCGCGACGACCTCGCGGCGCTCGATATCGATGCGATGACCCCGCGCGACGCCCTCGACGCGCTCTACCGCCTGCAGGCGCTGGCGCGGGAATAGTGGTTCTGTACCTGCGGGGAACGCCCCTGCCTTCCCGTTCGCCCTGAGCTTGTCGAAGGGCCGTTCTTCCTTCTTCGTGCCGCTGAAGAAGAGCGGTGCTTCGACAAGCTCAGCACGAACGGAAAGGATAGGATAGTCTGCCCTGGCTCACCCGTATCGCATGATCGCCGCGCGGGCGAGCCGCCGGTCCTCGAGCGAATAATAGAGCCAGATCGCGCCATCGCGCACGATCACCGAGGCGGCGAAGGCGATGTCGGTCGCGGTGCGGTCGTCCACCGGCGGCGGCACGATCAGCGGCTCGATCCCGCGGTCGACCACGCGGCGGCAGTCGCGGTCGAACGCCACCCAGCCGATCCGCCAGCGCGCGTCGCGCGTTGCGCCGTTGTAGAACATCACCGGCGCGTTGGGGTCGTTCAGCAGCATCGGCCCCGTCGAGAGGTGCCAATTGTCCCACGAATTGGGGCGCGGCAGGAAGGGCGTCGGCTGCTCGTCCCACGGCCCCGCCACGCCCGACCCGATCGCTAGCCCCACGCGCGAGGCATTCTCTACCGCATATTCGTACCACAGCCGCCACTCGCCGTCGGCGGTGCGCCCGACCGTTGCCTCCTTGGTGTTGCCCATCGTCTTGGACGAGGCGAGTGCGACGCCCTTCTTCTCCAGCGCGTCGATGCTGGGCCCGGCCGCGTAGAGCATCGAGCCGGTGGCGAAATCGGCATGGACGCCGGTATAATAGACGACATAGCCGTCCTCCATGCGCAGCACGGTGGGATCTTCGACGCCGCCGATGTCGATCTCGGCCGGTCCCGGCGCGATCGCCGGCCTATCCTCCATCTCGAAGGTGCAGCCGTCGTCGCTCCAGCCCGCCCAGATCACGCCGGTATCGCTGCGGTCGCTCGTCTGGGTCGGCACCGCGCGCACCATGATGCCCAGCCGCCCGGTATGCTCCTGCCACACATAGGGGCTCATGAGGTCGCGTTCGGCGAGCGCGGGCGGCCCGTGCAGCGTCACCGGCTCGAGCGCGTCCACCGCGAAATTGATGCCGGTGCGCTTCATGCGCCTTGCCCCAGCAGCAGCGAGAGCCCGCCGTCGATCGTGAACGACGCGCCGGTGACATAGGCCGCCTCGTCCGAGGCGAGCCAGCGCGCCATCGCCGCCACTTCCTCGGGCCTGCCGGCGCGTTGCATCGGGATGTTCTTCTCCAGGCTCGCGCGATAGGAATCGTCGTCCAGCGCGCGCTGGTTCATCGGGGTCAGGATCATGCCGGGCCGGATGGCGTTGACGCGAATGCCGCGCGCCGCCTCCTCGATCGCGAGCGTCTGCACCAATTTGGTGAGCCCGCCTTTCGCCGCGCAATAATCGGCGCCGCCCGCGCGCACCACTTCGGCATGGATCGACGAGATGTGGATCAGCGCCGCGGGATCGGTCGAGTCGCCGCGCCTCTTGAGAAAGCGCCGCGAGACCAGGAAGGCGCCGGTCAGGTCGGTCGCGATCATCGCTCGCCAGCGGTCGGCGGTCATCTCGCGCACGGGGATGCCCGCCATGTTGACCCCGGCCGAATTGACCGCGACCGCTGCCGGCCCGAACGCCTCTTCCACCGCGGCGAAGGCGGCCTCGACCGATTGCTCGTCGTCGACCGCGCATTGCACCGCCTTGGCCCGCCCGCCCGCGGCGGTGACGGCTTCGACGGTCGTTCGCGCCTTGTCCTCGTCCCGGTAATAGAAGACGGCGACGTCGTCGCCCGCCGCCCCGAACGCGGCCGCGCAGGCCGCCCCGATTCCCGATTCCGCGCCGGTCACCACGACGCACCGTGCCTTGCTCATCGTTTCTCCTTCGTAATGGCAACGCACGGAGGCGGGTCACGGTTGCGCTGTCCTACAATAACCAAATAGGTTATATACGGCCGCCTGAGGAGGTGACACGATGATTGATGATCTGATCGAGGCGGTGATCGAGCGCGAGGGCGGCTTTGTCGACGATCCCGCCGATCGCGGCGACGCGACGCGCTGGGGCATCACCGAAAGGGTGGCGCGGCAGCACGGCTATGCCGGCGCCATGCGCGCCTTCCCGCGCGCCGAGGCGGCGGCGATCTACCGGCGGCTCTATTGGCTGCGCCCGCGTTTCGATGCGGTTGCCGAGCGTGCGCCGGCGCTCGCGGCGGAATTGTTCGATACCGGCGTCAACATGGGGACGGCGGTCGCGGCCGGGTTCCTCCAGCGTGCGCTCAACGCGCTCAATCGCGGCGCGCGCGATTATCCCGACATCGGCCGTGACGGCGCGATCGGGCCGAAGACGCTCGCCGCGCTCGACGGCTTCCTCGCGCGACGCGGGGCAGCGGGCGAGGCGGTGCTCGTCAAGGCCGTCGAGGCGCTCCAGGGCGCGCGCTACCTGCACCTTGCCGAGGCCCGCCCCGCAAACGAGACATTCCTCTACGGCTGGCTTGCGAACCGGATCGGTTCGTAGCGCGCGACACTCTCCACTTTCTCCACTTCACCCCCAACCATAGGAACGACCATGAGTATTTTGGACGGCATCATCGGCCCGATCGCAGGGCTCATCGACAAGATCATCCCAGACCCCAAAGCGCGCGACGAGGCTAAGCTCAAGCTGATCGAGCTGCAGGGCGCGCAGCAGCTCGAAGGCGTCAAGGCGCAGCTCTCGGCGATCCTGGCCGAAGCGCAATCGGCCGATCCGTGGACCAGCCGCGCGCGCCCGAGCTTCCTCTACGTCATGTACGCGCTCTTGCTGTGGTCGATCCCGATGGGGCTGATCGCGGCGGTGCAGCCCGGCATGGCCAGAGCGATCGCCGAGGGCATGAACGCCTATCTCGCCGGCATCCCGGAGCCGCTCTACGCGCTCTTCGGCACCGGCTATCTCGGCTACACCGCCGCGCGCCAATGGGGCAAGGCGAAGGGCATCGACAAATAAGGCGCGTGCTCCTTTTCGCGGGAAAAGCAGGCGGATGGCCCGTCTGGAAACCCTCGTCATCGCGAGGCGCGCGAGCGCCGTGCCGATCCGGCAACGCTACGGCTGGATTGCCGCGCCCCTCCGGGGCTCGCAATGACGATCCTTCTTGAAGGACGCGCGTGGAATCACTGCGCCAGCGCGGCGAGCTTGCCCGCGTCCACCGCGGCCACTGCCTGCTTCAACGTGTCGATCGAGGGCGCGTCGCCCTCGGCCGACACCGCGAAGCGGCTGGCGATCACGGTCGAATAGCTCCCGCTCTTGTCCGCGCTGTCCCACTTCTCGCTCACGGCATTGCCGTTCTCGATCGTGCTCTTTTCATAGCCGGTCTCGGTCTGGCGGTTGGACTGGCCCGACAGCGCGCCGCCCATCGTCGCCAGCGCGCCCAGTGCGCCGGCATCGGTGATCGAGAGCGTGAAGGTCTGGTCGCCGGCCGTGTAGATCGCCTCGGCATTGCTGCCGCCGATCCCGCCCGCCGCGCCGCCCCGGCTCGATATTTCGGTGCGCGTCCAGCCGGCGAGGCTCGCGGGCAGCATCGCCTGCAGTGCGTCGGGCGCCACCGGCTTGATCTCGCCCGATTGCATCTTCTTGCTCGTCTCCTCCATCTTCTTGGCGGCGGCGTCGAGCTTGCCCAGATCGATGCTCCCGCCGCCGGGGGTGGAGATCGTCCCCCCGGTCTCGCCCAGTGTCGGCACCGCGGGCGGAATAATGCGCGAGGTGATCGTGGAGGTAACCTTGTTGACGACGATGAACAGCACGACCGCCGCGACGATCGTCGCCAGCGCGTAGCCCATCGCCTTGGCGGGCGGCGCCTTCATCAGGATCGGCAGCCCGAGATAGAGCAGGTAGAGGCTGTAGAGCCCCAGCAGCACGCCGATCAGCGTGAGGCTCGGCACGATCTGGAGGATGCCCGCGACCCACGCCGCGGTCGCCGAATAGGCCGCGACCTTGGTCGCCCGGACGGGGTTCTTGGTCGCCTCGAAGGTGGGGGCGAGCGCGTCGATGATCCAGGCGAGCAGCCACACGCCGACGAACGCCATGATATAGGCGACGACGGCGCTGGTGATCGCGCTGCCGACGCTCGGGCGATAATGGAAGCCCAGCGCGCCGTAGCCGAAGACGAGCGCGCCGATCAGCCCCGCGACCGGCCCGATCGCGGCGAGCGGCGCCACCCAGCCCTTGTAGATCGCGCCCGTGGTCGTCGCCTCGGCATCGATCGCCGGCCATTCTGTCTTGGGCTGCAGCAGGATGCGCTTGATGCGGCCGCCCATCCCCGCGGGCTGCCGGCTGCCGGTCCCGTGTTCGCCGTCGAATTGCGTTGCCATGTCGTGTTCTCTCCCCTGTTCCGTCCGGGCGCCGGCACCATGCGCCGTGCGGGGCGCATGTGGATTGGATCGACACGACATCGCCGCGTCGATTGCGGCACGCGGTACGCTCGCCCATATAGCACCCCATGAACGCACGCGAAACGAAATGGCACGGCACCACGATCGTGTCGGTCCGCAAGGGCGGCAAGGTGGTGATCGCCGGCGACGGCCAGGTCTCGATGGGGCAGACGGTGATGAAGCCCAACGCCCGCAAGGTCCGCCCTTTGGGCGACGGCAAGGTGATCGCGGGCTTCGCCGGCGCCACCGCCGACGCCTTCACCCTGCTCGAACGGCTCGAGGCCAAGCTCGAACGCCATCAGGGCCATCTGATGCGCGCCTCGGTCGAGCTCGCCAAGGATTGGCGGACGGACAAATATCTGCGCAACCTCGAAGCGCTGATGATCGTCGCCGACAAGGACGTGACCCTGATCCTGACGGGCAATGGCGACGTGCTCGAACCCGAGGCCGGGATCGCCGCGATCGGATCGGGCGGCAATTACGCGCTCGCCGCCGCCCGCGCGCTCGCCGAATACGAACCCGACGCCGAAACGCTCGCCCGCCGCGCCATGAAGATCGCCGCCGAGATCTGCGTCTACACCAACGAGAACCTGACGGTGGAGACGCTCGATAGCGATGCGTGAGGGCGGTTTCCTGCAGCATGCCACCCCGGCGCAGGCCGGGGCCCAGTTGGGAAAGCGGAGGTAATGGAGCGAACCGCCCGATCCGCGGCCGTCTCCCACCTGGACCCTGGCCTGCGCCGGGGCGGTTGTGCTTGGGACAGGCGCACCCTCCTCGCCGCAACCGGCGCGCTCGCGCTTCCCGGCTGTGCCGCCACGGTCGCGCGTCCGCTGGCGTCGCGCCCCGCCTGTCTGCCGCGCGTGAAGGTGTCGCGCGACCGGCTGATCCGCGAACTGGTGGGCCTGCGCCCCTACCGCCCCTCGGGCTTCGTCGTGCGCGCCGAGCCGCTCGGCCCCAAGCGCCTCGTTCACAATTACGGCCATGGCGGCGCGGGCATCACCTTGAGCTGGGGCACGTCGCGCCTCGCGACCAACCTGGGGTTGCAGGGCCATGCCGGTCCCGTCGCGGTGATCGGCGCGGGCGTGGTCGGGCTCACCACCGCGCGACTGGCGCAGGAGGCGGGCTTTCCCGTCACCATCTACACCGCGAAGCTGCCGCCCGAGACCACCTCGAACATCGCCGGCGGCCAATGGTATCCTTCGCTGCTCTACGACGGCGATGCGATCACGCCGGCCTTCGAGGCGCAGCTCACCGCCGCCGCGTCCTACGCCTATCAGCGCTACCAGATCATGATCGGCGATGAGTACGGCGTGCGCTGGATGACCAATTATCAGCTCTCCTCCTCGCCCCCGAGTGCGAGCCGGACCGACCGGCTGCTCGCCGGCATGCTACCCGAATCGAAGCCGCTCCCGCCGGGCGCCTACGGCTTCTCCAGCTCCTATGTCAGCCAGTTCACCGGCATGATGATCGAGCCGCCGCGTCTGCTGCGTGCGCTGCTGCGCGACATCCGCCTCGCCGGCGGCCGCATCGTCGTCCGCGATTTCCATGCGCCGTCGGAGTTGCTCGATCTTCCCGAAGCGCTGGTCTTCAACTGCACCGGCCTCGGCGCCAACCAGCTCTTCGGCGATACCGAGCTCCAGCCGCTGCGCGGCCAGCTCGCGGTGCTGCTGCCCCAGCCCGAGGTCGACTACGCGCTCGAAACCAGCCGCGGCATGTACATGTTCTCCCGCAGCGACGGGATCATCCTCGGCGGCACCGCCGATCCCGGCAATTGGTCGACCGAGGTCGATCCCGCGACCACCGACGCGTTGCTCAGCCTCCATGCGGACATTGCCGGCTCGATCCGCTGCGGTTGATCCGCTTCGCAGCACTCCCGATATGACGATTAACTCACCCTTCTGAGACGAGAATGAACGACAAGCTCACCCCCAAGACCATCGTCGCCGCGCTCGACGAGCACATCATCGGCCAGCAGGACGCCAAGCGCGCGGTCGCCGTCGCGCTGCGCAACCGCTGGCGCCGGCAGCAGCTCGATGCCGATCTGCGCGACGAGGTGACGCCCAAGAACATCCTGATGATCGGCCCCACCGGCTGCGGCAAGACCGAGATTTCGCGGCGGCTGGCCAAGCTTGCCGACGCACCCTTCGTCAAGGTCGAGGCGACCAAGTTCACGGAAGTTGGTTACGTCGGCCGCGACGTCGAGCAGATCGCACGCGATCTCGTCGAGGAAGCGATCCGGCTGGAGAAGGAACGCCGCCGCGCCGCGGTGAAGGACAAGGCCGAGGAAGCGGCGGTCAACCGCCTGCTCGACGCGCTGACCGGCAAGGACGCCTCCACCGCGACGCGCGAGGCCTTCCGCCAGCGCTTCTTCGACGGGCACCTGAGCGACAAGGAGATCGAGCTCGAGCTCGAGGCCCAGCCGCAGATGCCCTTCGAAATCCCCGGCGGCGGTTCGGTCGGCATGATCAACCTGTCCGACATGATGGGCAAGGCGTTCGGCGGCGGCGCACCCAAGAAGCGCCGCAAGCTCACCGTCGCGGCCGCCTGGGAGAAGCTGGTCGAGGAAGAGGCCGACGCCCGGCTCGACCAGGACGAGGTCAGCCGTGTCGCGCTGGCGGACGCGGAGGAGAACGGCATCGTCTTCCTGGACGAGATCGACAAGATCGCGGTCAGCGACGTGCGCGGCGGCTCGGTCAGCCGCGAGGGTGTCCAGCGCGACCTGCTACCGCTGATCGAGGGCACCACGGTTTCGACCAAATACGGCCCGATGAAGACCGACCACATCCTCTTCATCGCGAGCGGCGCCTTCCACGTCGCCAAGCCGAGCGACCTGCTTCCCGAGCTTCAGGGGCGTCTGCCGATCCGGGTCGAATTGTCGGCGCTCACCGAGGACGATTTCGTCGCGATCCTCTCCGACACCAAGGCCTCGCTGCCCCAGCAATACAAGGCGCTGATCGGCACCGAAGGCGTGACGATCACCTTCGCCGAGGACGGCATCAAGGCGGTCGCGCGCATCGCCGCGGAGGTCAACGGCCAGGTCGAGAATATCGGCGCGCGCCGCTTGCAGACGGTGATGGAGAAACTGCTCGAGGACGTCAGCTTCGACGCCGAAAACCGCTCGGGCGAAACGCTGACGATCGACGCCGCCTATGTCGAACAGCAGCTCGCGACGATCGCCCGCAACACCGATCTCAGCCGCTTCGTGCTGTAGCGCTCCTGCTTTCGCAGGAGCGCAACGGTGGACGTCCTACTTCTTCGCCCGCTTGTATTCGGTGAAGTTGCCCAGCCGGCAATAGGCCGAGGGGATGTTCGCCCCCGGCTCGATCGTGCGGAACAGGTCGTTCCGGCACAATTGGCCGCCCTTGATCTCGACGATCACCGTCTGGCCTTCGCGCAGCGACGGGCAACTGCTGATCAGGTCGTTGCGCCAGATCCGCCCGCCGCCCTCGCGATAGAGCAAGGTGGAATTGCCGATGATCTGCGGCCCGCTCACATTGCGCGGCTGGACGCAGTCGCTGGTCTTGCCGGTCGCGGCGAAGCCGTCGAGCGCCTGGGCGAGATCCTTCTCGCCCTCGGCGCGGACCTGCTCTTCATACTGCCCGTTGGCGCAGCCGGCGAGCGCCGCCGCGGCGATCAGGATCGGGAAAAAGGTGCGCATGGCCGACCTCATTTCTTGTAGGGGATGAAATCCCCGAGCCCGCACGATCCGCTCGGCATCCGCGATCCGGGCGAGACGGTCTTGATGATGTCGCCGCGGCACAATTGCGACGTCGGCGTCCTCGTGACGATGATGTCGCCCCGGCTCAGCCCGAAGCAGCCGTCGGAGACGTTGTTGCGATATTTCTCGCGCGGCGAATATTCGTAGATGATCGCGCCCGCGAACTTGTGGACGTTGTGCACGCGCGTCTGGTCGATGCAGGTGACGGGCTCGCCGGCGGTGAGGCCCTTCAGCGTGTCGGCGATCTCGGTTTCGGCCTTGGCGCGGCGGTCGGCCTCGGCGGCCTGGTTCTGCGCGCTGGCGCATCCGCCGAGCAGCGCGAGTGCGATCAGGGACAGGCGAGACATGGCACTTCCTTTCACCCCTTCGACAATTCCTCTTCTACAAGACGGAGTCAGCCGCGAAAACCGTCCTTCGCCTCGCGACGGGTCTTGAGCTGCGCCGCCGAGGATGCGCGCAGGAAGGGATTGGTCTCTTTTTCCGCGCCGATCGTGGTGGGCACGGTCGGCTCGCCGCGCGCGCGCGCCGCATCGACGCGCTTCATCCGTTCGACGATCGAAACGTTGTCCGGTTCCGCCGCCAGCGCATATCGCCCGTTCGACTGCGTATATTCGTGCGCGCAATAGACGATCGTGTCGTCGGGAAGCGTCTTGAAGCGCTGCATGTTGGCGAACATCTGTGCGGCGTCGCCTTCGAACAGGCGCCCGCATCCCATCGCGAACAGCGTATCGCCGACGAAGACGATATGGTCGTCCGCGAAATTGAAGCTGATGTGCCCGGCGGTGTGCGCGGGCGTTTCCATCACCGTCGCGACATGACCGCCGATCCTGACGGTGTCGCCCTCGGCGAGGCCGTGATCGAGCGTCGGAATCTTCGCCGCCTCGGCCGCCGGGCCGTAGACCTCGGCGCCGGTCGCGTCCTTGATCGCCTGGTTGCCGCCGGTGTGATCGGGGTGCCAGTGCGTGTTCCAGATCGCGCCGATCGTCCAGCCGCGCGCCGCTGCCGCCTTCAGCACGGGTTCGGCCTCGGCGGGATCGACCACGATCGTCGCGCCGCTGTCGGGATCGTGGACCAGCCAGATGTAATTGTCGCTAAGCGCCGGAATGCGGACGATCTCGAGCGCGCTCATCTCACCATGTCCCCGTATTGGGCATCGACGCCCAGGGCTCGGCCGGCGCCAACGGATCGCCCGCCTGGAGCAGCTCGATCGAGATGCCGTCGGGCGTCCTGACGAACGCCATGTTGCCGTCACGCGGTGGCCGGTTGATCGTGACGCCATTGTCCATCAGCCGCTGGCAAGTTTCGTAGATATGGTCGACGCGATAGGCGAGGTGCCCGAAATTGCGCCCGCCCGAATAGGTTTCGGGCGCGCTGCCGTCCTCGGGCGGCCAGTTCCAGGTCAGTTCGACCTCGGCGTTGGCGCGTTCGCCGGGCGCGTTCATGTCGTCGGGCGTCGCGAGGAAGATCAGCGTGAAGCGCCCCTTCTCGCTTTCGGCGCGGCGCACTTCCTTCAGTCCCAACAGCTCGAAGAAGCGGATCGTCGCGTCGGGATCGCTGACGCGGATCATGGTGTGGAGATAGTTCATCGGCGAAAGCTCCCGGTCTGGTGTCGTCGCCGAGATAGGAAGGCATGGCGGCGACGCCACCCCACCGCCGTCATGCCAGCGGAGGCTGGCATCTCTTCATGGGTGAGAGACCCCAGCTTTCGCTCGGGTGACGAGAGGGTCAACCTTCCGGCGTCGGCCCGAACTGCTGCAGCGCTTCGCCAGCCGCGCGGCCCGCCGCCGAGTCGGGCGCGAGCCGCACCGCCTCGCGCCACGCCGCCTTGGCCGCCGCCTCGTCGCCGGTCGCCGCGGCGATGTTGCCTGCCTCGCGCTGCACATTGGCGTCGTCGGGCGAGCGGGCGAGCGCCTCGCCGATGTCCGTTTTCGCGCGTGCCCAGTCGTTCATCCGCCGCGCCAGCGTCGCCGAGAGCAGCCAGGCGAGCGGATCGTCCGACGCATCCTGCAGCGCGGCGTCGATATCGGCACGCGCGCCCGCCAGCGCGCCGGCCGCGACCAGCGCGCGGGCGCGGTCGAGATGCGCCTCGCCCCGCTGCAGGCCCGAAAGCGTGCCGCTCGCGATCGCGGCGTCGAGCGCACGCTGCGCCCGCACCGCCTCGCCCGCCGCGAGCCAGGCATTGCCCGCCTGCGCCCAATAGCTGCCGGCATCGGGATCGTGCGCGAGCTGGGCGTCCTGCGCCGCGCCCTCGAACTCGTCGGCGGCGCCCGCCCAGCGCTGCTGGTTGGAAAGGGCGATCCCCAGGCATTGACGCGCCGCCGGGCCGCCGCCCCCGGCCTTCCAGCGCGCCGCCTCGGTCTCGCCGCTCGCGGGGTTCTTGCGCGCGGTCTCCAGGCAATGGTGATAGCGCTCGGTCGGGGAGACCGGCGGACCCGCGACGGCTTGCGTGGCGGCGGCGATGACGAGCAGAAGCATCAGGCGGCGATCACATCCTCGACCGCCCTCAGGATGAGCGCGATGTCCTTGTCGCGCGACAGGCGGTGTTCGCCGTCCTTGATCATCCACGTCTGCACGTCGGCTGAACGCAGCCGCTTGGCGAGCCTGAGCGCGATCTCGAACGGCACGTCGGCGTCGGCCTGGCCGTGGATCAGGCGCACCGGCACATCGATGGCGATTTCGTCGTGCATCAGCCGGTTGGCCTCGCCCGACGACCAGAAGGCGCGCGTGGTGAGCGTCGGCTGGTCCGAATAAGGCGAGGGCTGTTCGAGGCGGCCCGCGTTCAGGATCGTCATCTTCTCGTCCATCGTATAGCCCCAGTCGGTGAAGTCGGGCGCGGCGGCGATGCCGACCAGCCCTTTCACCCGATCGGGCCGCGCGAGGGCTGCGAGCAGCATGATCCATCCGCCCATCGACGATCCCGCCAGCACCACGGGGCCGCTCACCGCCTGGTCGATCATCGCCAGCGTATCGTCGCGCCACCCGGCGAGCGTCTGCTCGGCGAAATCGCCCTCGCTCTGTCCGCAGCCGGCATAATCGAAGCGCAGATAGGCCTGGCCGCGCGCCTTCGCCCATGCTTCGAGCGCCAGCGCCTTGCTGCCCGTCATGTCGGACGCATAGCCAGGCAGGAAGATCACCGTCGGGCCGGTGCCCTCGGTCAGATGATAAGCGAGGGCGGGGCGGGGATCGGTATCGGCCATAGGGGCGGTCTAGGCGGTGATGCGCGGAGAGGAAAGGCGGAGGCCCTTTCTCCCGTTCGCCCTGAGCTTGTCGAAGGGCCGTTCTGCCGCATCGCGAGGGTCTGGGCTACCCTCACCCTTCCGCGCGCCCCGCTGTCGCGGGGCCGCTCCCTCCCTCTCCCAATGGGAGAGGGAAGGGGCCCGCGAGCCGCAGGCGAGTGGGAAGGGTGAGGGTGAACCAACCTCGGCTATTTCACCCCTAGAAACGCCCCCACCGCCTCGGCGAACGCCGCCGGCTGGTCGAGCATCACGAAGTGCGCGCTATCGGCGACCGGTACGAAGGTCACGTTCGGCGCCTTGGCATATTCCGCCCGATAGAAGGCGTCGGCGCGTTCCTTGGGGAGTTGCGCCGAATAGGGATAGACAAGCGTGATCGGCGTTGCGATTCCCGCCATGTCGGGGCGCAGGTCGGTCGTCATGTCCTCGTACATCGCCTGGGCGGAGACGCGCGCGTCCGCCTCGTCGATCCACGCCGCCACCTTCTCCTGCGCGGCGGGCGTCAGCGCCATCGTCGCCGCAGTCGCCTTGGCCGCCGGATTGGGCTTGCCATAGGCCGCCGCCATCTGGTCGCGCATCGCCTTGGCTTGCGGCTCCACCTGCGCCACGGTCGCGCCGGGCAGGAAGATGTCGCCGATATAGGGCAGCGAATCGACCACCATCAGCCTGCCGACGTCGCCCGGATGCGCCTTGGCCAACATCAGGCCGACGAGCCCGCCCATCGAATGGCCGATCACTGCCGGGCGCGCGATCTTCTCCTTCGCGATGAAGACGTCGAGATCGGCAACGATGCCGTCGAGCACGCCGGGTTGGAGGTTCTTGCCCGGTGCGTCGCCGCCGAAGCCGTTGACCTGCACCGTATAGACGCGATGCGTCCTGGCGAGGTCGGGCGCCACGCCGTTATAAACCGCGCGCGGGCTCGACAGGCCGGGGATCAGGATGACCGGCGACCCGCTGCCGGTCGCCTGGATCGAGATATGGTCCATCTGCGTGACGTTCTCGGCCGCCGCTGCGGCGGGCGCGGCATGGCCGGGGGTCGGCTGGAGGATGACGAGCGGCGCGGCGGCCGAGACGAGCAGGCGAAGCACGAAACGCGGAATCATTGGTCTATCTCCTTGGCAGGGTTGATGAAAATCTCTTCGATCGCGATGCCGAACAGGTCGGCGATCTTGAAGGCGAGGGGGAGCGAGGGGTCGTAGCGGCCGGTCTCGATCGCGTTGACGCTCTGACGCGAAACCTCGAGCCGCTCGGCCAGATCCTGCTGGCTCCAGTCGCGCTCGGCGCGCAGCACCTTGAGACGGTTCTTCATGCCGCCTCCCGCGCGAACCGCTCGCGCAGGCTCATCGCGCACTGCGCGAGGCCCCAACTGGCGCACCAGACGATGAAGGCCCAATAAGCGGGCACGTGCGGCACGACGCCGCCCTCCTCCAGAAAGCCCCAGGCGCTTGCGATCGACAGCATGATCGCAAGCCCCACCATCATGGCGGTGACGGCGCGCTGGCGCACATATTCGTCGGTTTCCTCGACGAGATAGAGGCCCATCACCCCGATGACGGCGATGATCGGCAACGCAGGCAGGACCGCGAGCACGACCAGCGCGGGCCCGGTCGGATTCCACGCATTGATCGCCCAGTTCGCCCCGGCGAGTGCGACGACATAGGCCGCCATCGTCGGAAAGAAGCGCCGCAGATAGCGGCGCCCGGCCTGTGAGTGCTTGTTCATGTAAAGCTCCCTTTCGAATCAGTAAAGGTAGCTTTACAGACAAGCGTGCTTTACGTCAAGCGTGCTTTACAGATGCGCAAAGCACCGCGTTTCCACGGCGTCTTCGATTCCCGATGTTCGTGGGGTGGGGCCGTCGATCCGGCGATTCAGTCGCCGCGCATCCGGCGTTGGTGGTGGCGCGTCCGACGGGCGATGCCGATCAGCATGAGCACGATGCCGAGCCCCAATGCGGCGATGGGGAGCCAATGGGGAACGGTCAGCCAGCCCGCGCTGCGCATCCACAGCAGGGCGACACCGATCATCGCGAGGAAGATGCCCCAATAACGCTCGGCGCGCGCGACCCCCAACAGCTCGCGGCGATAGGCGCGGCGCTGGGCGGGGTCGTTCAGATCGGGCGCGGGCATGTCAGCCGTTCCACTCCTCGGCGAGCAGCCCCCAAATGACGCTGTCGCGTATCCCGATATGGGTCTTCCACTCGCCCCTGAGTAGCCCCTCGCGCCGAAATCCCAGCCGTTCGAGCAGCGCGTTCGAGGCGGCGTTCTCGGGATCGGTGTCGGCGAACACCCGGCGCTGCCCTTCGGCGAAAAGCTGGGTGATCACCGCCGATACCGCCTCGCGTGCGATGCCGCTGCCCCAATGGTCGCGCGCGAGGATGTAGCCGATCTCGGTGACGCCGCCCTGCCGCTTCTCGCCCGCCGCGACCCAGCCGATCGCCGTATCCTCGCCAGCCAGCGTGATCGCCCAGCAGCGCCAGCCTTCCATGTCGGTGCGCGGTGCGAAATAATCGCGGACCTCCTCCACGTTCGCGAAGGGTGCGCGCGACCACCAGGTCATCAACGCGGCGTCGGACAAGGTCGGGAACATCGCCTCGGCATCGTCGACGGTCAGCCGCCGCAACCGCAGCCGCTCGGTCGCGAGCGGCACCGCCTCGGTCACAGCACCAGCGCGTCGACCAGCGCGCGCACCTTCTGCTGGCGCCATTGCGGCAGCGGCGCGACCAGCCAATAGCCCAGCGTCGAGGGTCTGGGCTCGCCCACCATCGCGACACGCCCCGCGGCGATGTCGCGCGCGGCGAGCAGTTCGGGCACGGTCGCGCGGCCCAGCCCTTGCGCGGCGGCATCGATCGCGAGCCCGGCGTCGCCGACCTGCACCCGCGCATGCGCGTCCTCGGCGGCGCAGCCCGGCCAGGCGATCGCGACATCCGCGCCGCCGCCGGGCCGTTCGATCGTCACCATGCCTTCGGATTCGATCGCCTCGCCTTCATGCTCGCCGGGGCCCGTGCCCCAGCGGATCGCGAGATCGAGATTGGCCTCGGTGAAATCGACATCGTCATCGGCGGTGACGAGCACGAAGCGCTGCCCGTCATCCTGCGCGATCTCGGCGAGCCGCGGCATCAGCCATTTGACGATCACCGCGCGCGGCGCCGCGATCGTCAGCGACTTGGACGATTGCCCGGCCTGCATCGCGCGCACCGCTTCCTCGAATTGCAGGAAGCCCTGGCGCAGCGCATCGAGCCCGGCCTCACCCTCGGGCGTCAGCTCCAACCCGCGCGTGGTGCGGCGGAACAGCACGACCCCCAGCGTGTCCTCCAGCGCGCGCACCTGCTGCCCGACTGCGGCGGGCGTCACCGCCAGCTCGTCCGCGGCGCGCGTGAACGACAAATGCCGCGCCGCCGCATCGAGCACGCGCAGGCCGTTCAGGGGAAGATGGGTGCGCTTCATGTCCAATCCGTCATGCCAGCGAAAGCTGGCATCTCTTGGATCAAGCGAGAGTCGAGCGGATTACCTCCACTTCGAGCGATCCCAGCTTGCGCTGGGATGACGGGTATAATCATCCTCATCCCGTCACCGCCGGCGCAACCAGTGCGAATTTGGGGATCTCGACGTCGAAGCTCGACCCGTCCTCGGCGGCCATGTGGTAAGTGCCCTGCATGATCCCGGTGGGCGTCGCGAGCGGGCAGCCCGAAACGTAATCGAAGCTGCCGCCGGGCTCGATCATCGGCTGCTCGCCGACCACGCCTTCGCCCTCGACCGCATGGCGTGCGCCGCGGCCGTCCGTGATGACCCAATGGCGCGTCAGCAATTGCACCGTCTGGTCGCCCTCGTTCTCGATCCGCACGTGATACGCCCAGAACCAGCGTCCGCGTCCCGGCTCGGATTGCTCGGGAAGATAGCTCACCGAAACGCGCACGACGATCCCGCGCGTCTCGGCGACGTTGGGGAACAGCGCCCTCACAGCCCCACCGTGCCGAGCGCCCGGTCGAGATCGTCGATCAGGTCGCGCGGATCCTCGAGCCCGACATTGAGCCGGAGCATGCCCTCGCTCACCCCCATGTCCTCGCGCACCTCGGCGCTGACGCCGGCGTGCGTGGTCGAGGCGGGGTGCGTCATCAGCGAGCGCGCGTCGCCGATGTTGTTCGAGATGTCGATCAGTTCGAGCGCGTCGAGCAGCCCGTGCGCCTGCGTCCGGTCCTCGACCTCGAACGCGAAGATCGGCCCTGCTGCGTCCATCTGCTGCATCGCCAGCGCGTGCTGCGGATGGCTCGGCAGGCCGGGATGGAGCACGCGCGGCACGCGAGCCTCGAGGAAACGCGCGACCTCGATCGCGCTTTCGCTCTGGCGGTGTGCGCGCAGGTCGAGCGTCTCCAGCCCCTTGAGCACCACCCAGGCGTTGAACGCGGAAAGTGTCGGTCCGGTATTGCGCGTGAAGGCGAGCAGCGTTTCTTCGATGAACTCGCGCCGGCCCGCCACCGCGCCTGCCAGCACGCGGCCCTGGCCGTCCATCAATTTGGTCGCCGAATAGGCGACGACGTCGGCGCCGAACTCGAGCGGGCGCTGGAGTACGGGCGTCGCGAAGGCATTGTCCACCACCGAGGTGACGCCGTTGTCGCGCGCGATCCCGCACACCGCTGCCAGATCGACCACGTCCATCGTCGGGTTGGCGGGGGTCTCGAAGAAGAAGACCTTGGTGTTGGGCCGGAGCGCGTCCGCGAACGCCTGCGGGTTGCGCGCATCGACCGTCGTGGTCTCGACGCCGAAGCGCGGCAGCAACGTATCGACCAGCCAGCGGCACGATCCGAACGCCGCGCGGCCCGCGACGACGTGGTCGCCCTGGCTCAGCTGGCAGAGCAGCGCCGCCGTCATCGCCGCCATGCCCGACGCCATCGTCCGGCACGCCTCGGCGCCTTCGAGCAGCGCGATCCGCTCTTCGAGCATCTGCACCGTGGGGTTCTGGAGGCGCGAATAGGTCATGCCGACCTGTTCGCCCGCGAAGCGCGCCGCAGCGTCGCCCGCGCAATCATAGGCATAGCCGGAGGTCAGGAAGATCGCCTCGGAGGTCTCGCCCCAGTCGGAGCGCGCGGTGCCGCCGCGCACCGCCTGGGTGGCGGGGCGCCATGTCGTGGTGATCTCGCGGTTCTGGCCGGTGCGCTTCTTCATGAGGCTCGCTTTGCAAGCCGCGCCCCCCGCCCGTCAACGCCCTTTGCGTTGGGTGCGCCCAAGTCTTCCTGCACCTCGGGCACCGCGCTAAGCCGATCGCCGATGATCGCCACGCCGTCTCGTCCCCGCCCGATCCTGGTCGCGGCGCTGCTGGGCCTCCTCGCCGAGGCGCTCTTTCTGTTCCGCGTCGAGGTGCCGCATGGGCTCGTGTTCGACGAGGTGCATTACGTGCCCGCCGCCCGGACGATGCTGGCGCTGCTGCAGCCGGTGAACACCGAACATCCGCTGCTCGGCAAGGCGATCATCGCCGCCGGAATCGCGCTGTTCGGCGACAATAGCTTGGGTTGGCGGTTCTTCTCGACCGTGGCCGGTGCGGCGACGGTGACGGCCCTTTTCGCGATCGTCTGGCAGTTGATCGGCCGGCTGCGCCCTGCGGTGCTGACGGCGGTCTTCGCCACACTCAGCGTCACCCTGTTCGTCCAGTCGAGGATCGCGATGCTCGACGGGTTCATGGCGGCGTTCCTGCTCGCGGGCATCGCGGTGCTGCTGGCCTCGATGCGTGCGTCGGGTTGGCGGGCACTGACGGGCGTGGCGCTGGGCGGTGCGCTGCTGGGGCTCGCGATCGGCTGCAAATGGGCGGCGGTGCCGTTCCTAGGTTACGCAGGGCTGGCGATCCTCGTCATCCGCCGGCGCGATGTGCATCGGCGGCACTGGCTCGGCGTCGCGACGCCGTGGCTGCTGCTGGCCCTGGGGCTGGCGGCGGTGGCGGTCTATCTGCTCACGTTCCTCCCGGCCTTCTTCTACGCGCGCGATCCGTTGACGCTTGCCACGCTGCTGCCGTTCCAGCGCACCATGTATGCCGAGCAGACGCAGGTGCTGCCCGCGCACACCTACCAATCGGGCTGGTGGAGCTGGCCGCTGATGCTGCGGCCGATCTGGTATTTCTACGAGCCCGCCGATGGCGCGATGCGCGGCATTCTGATGATCGGCAACCCCGCGATCCTCTGGGGCGGGCTGGTGGGCGTGGGGGCGTGCCTGTGGGCGGCGGCGCGCGACCGCTCGGCGCGGATGGCCGCGATTCCCGTGCTCTGGATCGGCGCCTATCTGCCGTGGATCGTCATCCCCAAGTCGCTCGGCTTCTTTTATTATTATTTCGTGCCGAGCCTCTTCCTCTGCCCCGCGCTCGCCGTCGTGCTCGATCGTTACGTGCCGAAGCGAGGACAGGCAGTCTTCCTCACTCTTACGGCCGCACTGTTCGCCTATTTCTACCCGATCGCCGCCGCGATGCCGCTCGACGGACCCGACGCGTTTCGTCATTGGACGTGGTTCGCGAGCTGGATCTAGAATCGTCGGTCCGGACGTTGGTTGCGAAGTGGAGAAAGTGGAGAGCGTCGCGGGATTTTGCCCGGGATGCAACCGCGACGCGCCGGGATGGCGGCCGGGACGCGACAGCGACGCGACACCAACGCGACAGCGAGGCGACACGGACGCACCACCGATGCGCCCGACGGGCGCCGCCGGCGCGACGGCGGCGCGCCCCGATCGCGACACTTTCGGTATCGGGCAGACGGTATGGGAGCAGTCCTGTTCCATCGCGCAGATTAGAACATAAAACGAACATGTAGGACAGGGATTTCAGCGTCAGCCCAGGATGTGCATCCACATCGGTGCGCCTGCGAGGCTCGGCGAGCCGGCGAGCTTGTCGAGCGCCTGGGCGATGCTGCGTTCGGGCCCCTCGTGCGTGACGATGGCGACGATGACGCTACCGTCGGGCATCGCGCCGCGCTGGATCAGGCTTTCGATCGAGACGCCCGCATCGCGCATCGCGGCGGCGATCTCGGCGAGCACGCCCACCTTGTCGGCGACCGCGAAGCGCAGATAGGCGCGCCCGCGTCGGTCGCCCGTTTCGGCCTCGCCTTCGTCGGCAAGCGCGGCGGCGGGCATGGCGAAGGCGGGGCCGAACTCGCCGCGCGCGATGTCGATCAGATCGGCGACCACGGCCGACGCCGTGGGGCCATCGCCCGCGCCCGCGCCTTCGAAGAACAGCCGGCCAACGAAATTGCCCTCGGCGACGACCGCGTTGAGCGAGCCCGCGACATGCGCGAGCGGGTGGTCGAGCGGCACGAGGTGCGGGTGGACGCGCTGGAACAGCCCCGATCCGTTCGCCTCCGCGACCCCGACGAGGCGGATGCGATAGCCGAGCGACGCGGCCTCGGCGATGTCGGCGGCGATGACCTCGCGGATGCCGGTGATCGCGACCTGATCGAAGGCAGGGCGGCTGCCGAAGGCGAGGCTGGCGAGGATCGCGAGCTTGTGCGCGGCATCGACGCCGTCGATGTCGAAGCTCGGATCGGCCTCGGCATAGCCCAGCGCCTGCGCCTCGGCGAGCACGTCGGCGAAGTCGCGGCCTTCGCTCTCCATCTTGGAGAGGATGAAATTACAGGTGCCGTTGAGCACGCCGTAGACGCGCCCGATCTCGTTGGCCGCCGCGCCCTCGCGCAGCCCCTTGATCACTGGGATGCCGCCCGCCACCGCGGCTTCGAACTTGAGCGCGGCGTCCGCCGCCTCGGCGGCGTGCGCGAGCTCGAGCCCATGATGCGCGATCATCGCCTTGTTGGCGGTGACGAAATGGCGGCCCGCATCGAGTGTCTCGCGCGCGAGCGTGAGCGCGGGGCCGTCCGATCCGCCGATCAGCTCGACCACCACGTCGGCGCGCTCGTGCCGGGCCAGCTCGCCGGCGTCGTCGACCCAGTCGAAGCGCGCAATGTCGACGCCGCGATCCTTGGCGCGGTCGCGCGCCGTCACCGCGACCACCTCGATCGGCCGACCCGCGCGCCGCGCGATCAGCGCGCCGTTGGCGTCGAGCAGCTTGATCACGCCGGCACCGACCGTGCCCAGGCCGGCGATCGCAACGCGCAACGGTTCGGTCATGCAAGTCCCTCTTCAACGGTCATGCTGAACGCGATTCAGCATCCATGGCGCCGCAAGCGCCGGGACCGGCTCTCTAGCGGCACGATGGACCCTGAAACAAGTTCAGGGTGACGGTAGGATTTCTTGGGTGCGGCCTATTTCTTCACCAGCCCGATCTCGACCAGCCGCTCGTGCAGATAATCGTGCGCGGTGATCGGCTCGGGATAGCGGTCGGGATTGTCGGCGCCGATGCAGCCCGGCAGCGTCTTGATCAGGAAATCGGGCGCGGGGTGCAGGAAGAAGGGCATCGAATAGCGCGAATGGCCGCGCCGCTCGGGCGGCGGGTTGACGACGCGGTGCGTGGTCGAGGGCAGGACGTGGTTGGTCAGCCGCTGCAGCATGTCGCCGACATTGACCACCATCGCGCCTTCGGGCGGCTTGATCGCCAGCCAGCGGCCGTCCTTGTCGAGCAGTTCGAGCCCCGCTTCCTCGGCGCCGAGCAGCAGCGTGATCAGGTTGATGTCCTCGTGCGCACCGGCGCGCACGCCCTCGGCATCCGCGGGAATCGGCGGATAATGGAGCAGGCGGAGCACCGAATTGCCATGCTTGACCGCGGAGTCGAACCAGTGCGGCTGTAGCCCCAGATGGCGCGCGATCGCGGAGAGCAATTTGTCGCCGGCGGTATCGAACGCCGCGAACAGCTCGAGGAACGTCTCGCGGAACCCTTCGGGCCGATCGGGCCAGACATTGGGTGCCATGTCCTTCGCGTATTTGTGCCCATCGGGCAGATCGCGGCCGACGTGCCAGAATTCCTTGAGATCGACGACGCTCGCGCCCTTGGCGATCTCGGTCTTGAAGGGCGTGTAGCCGCGCGCGCCGCCCCCGCCGGGAATGTGATAGCGGCGCTTCTCGTCGTCAGGCAGCCCGAACAGCGCTTCGGTCTGTTGCCAGGCGCGGTCGATCAGGCGCTGGTCGATGCCGTGATCGGCGACGATCGCGAAGCCGAAACGCTCGAACGAACCGCCGAAGGCCGCGGCGAAGCTATCGGGATCGCGCGCCTGATCGGCGAGGCTGAGCGTGGGAACCTGGGCGGCGGGGGTATCGAGCATCGTCGGTGCGTATCCGTTGCGAGTCTTAAAGTCGGAAACGCCCCGTATACGCGCCGGCTCCCGCCGCGAACAGGGTTCAGCCGCTGATCGTGATCTTGCCGGCGGCGTGGCCCGTCCCGGCCGGCGTCAGGTCGAGGCGGAAGGGTTTGCCGTCTTCGTTGGTGCCGACGAGGCTGTCGCCATCGGCGCGCAGCGTGAAATCGGCGGCGGTCAGCTTGTCGTTGAACCAGTCGCGCACCGTGGCGGGCGCGGCAGGGCTGTCGAAATCGACCGTCACCACGCCATTGTTGTCGCCATGCGCATCGACGCTCATGTTGCTGATCGTGCTGCCCGGATAGAGGTGGACGCCGTTCATGTCGAAATTGCTGGCGTCGAGATGAATCTTGGGCAGCTTGAGCGCGCCCGAAAAGCCCGGCACGTCGACCGATACCGTCCCGCTCGCGCCGTCGGCCTTCGCGGTCACGTTGCCGTCGCTGTCGGTGCTGTTGATCGAAATCGTCGTCCCGGCGCCGTCATTGGAGCCGCAGGCAGCGAGCGGCACGAGCGCGGCGAGGACGAGAAGCGGATACCGCATCGGGGCAACTCCTGTGTATTGTTTAAGCAATACACTAGGGCGGCTGCCGGCCGGCGTCAAGAATGGGGTGACGTGCGCGGGGCTTTGCGGCATGACGCAGCGCAACATGAGCACCCAGCCCGCCAGGATCGCGCCCGACGCGCCTCCGCTCGGTTTTCGCGAGTTCGTGGCGCTCGTCGCCGCGCTGATGGCGCTGACCGCGCTCGGCATCGATTCGATGCTGCCCGCGCTGCCGGCGATCGGGGCGGCGCTGGGCGTCGAGACCGCGAACGAGCGCCAGCTCGTCGTCACCGCTTTCCTGATCGGCTTCGGCGTGGCGCAGCTCGCGCACGGGCCGCTCGCCGACCGGTTCGGGCGCAAGCCCGTGCTCGGCGTCGCGCTCGCCGCCTATGTGATCGCCAATTTCGTCGCCGCTTTCTCGGCGAGCTTCGAGCTGCTGCTGGTCGCGCGCTTCATCGGCGGCACCGCGATCGCGGCGTCGCGCGTGGTGACGGTGGCGCTGGTGCGCGACTGCTATTCGGGCCGCGCGATGGCGCGGGTGATGAGCCTCGCCTTCATCGTCTTCATGGCCGCCCCGGTGCTCGCGCCGACGGTGGGGCAGACGATCCTGCTGTTCGGATCGTGGCGGCTGATCTTCGCGATGATCGGATCGATCTCGGCCCTGGTGCTGCTGTGGTTCTGGATGCGGATGCCCGAGACGCTGCACCCGATCGATCGCATGCCGCTGTCGTTCCGGCGGCTTGCGGGCGGCTGGCGGCTGACCGTCACCGATCGCTGGTCGCTGGGCTACACGCTCGCCTCGACCGCGCTGATGGGCGCGCTCTACGGCTTCATCAATTCGGTGCAGCAGATCATCTTCGACGTGTTCCACGCGCCCAGGCTGCTCGTCGTCGTGTTCGCGATCACCGCCTCGACGATGGCCGCCGCCAACTTCCTCAATTCGCGGATCGTGATGGCCGTGGGCACGCGGCGCATTTCGCATTCTGCCCTGACCGGATTGATCCTGCTTTCGGGGTTGCATCTGGTGATCGCGCTCGCGGGCTGGGAGACGCTCGTCACCTTCGCGATCATCCAGGCGCTGACGATGGGATGCTTCGGGCTTGCGACGTCGAACTTCTCGGCGATGGCGATGGAGAATATGGGCGCGATCGCCGGCACCGCCTCGAGCGTGCAGGGCTTCACCACCGTCACCTTCGGCGCGTTGATCGGCGCACTGATCGGCCAGGCATTCGACGGCACGACGGTGCCGCTCTTCACCGGCTTCTTCGTCGCCGGCCTGATTTCGCTGGCGATCGTCGCGCTGGTCGAACGCGGAAGGCTGTTCCGGCCCACCTGATCGTCGCTTCACCGCATGATTCGGGAACCCGTGCCCGACTTCCGCCGTTCGCGATTTTGGCAGGCCGCACGAAGCGGTCGGTGGAGACGGACGATGGGCGGTTATCAAGTTTCGGGGCATGGCCCGGGCGACGACGGCTATGACGAGGACGGCTATGACGAGAGCCAGCGCGCCGAGATCCTGGAAACGACGCGCGAAGGCCCGAGTGACGGCACCATCGTCGTCGATCTCGATCCCGATCTCGGCGATGACGACGACGTGGACGAGCAGGACGAACTCCTGATGGGGGATGACGAACTCGGCGAGGAAGACGAGGATGATCGCGAATCCGCGGAAGACATGGACGAGGACGACGTCCAGGACGAATTCGACGACGACACCGTCGACGAGGACGAGCTCGACGATGACGATGAGGACGCGCTCGAGCCTTGATCGCACAGGCCTTGATCGCACAGGGGAGGCTCGCATGACGTACGGCAATGTCGCCGCCCGGCCCGATCGATCGGGAAAATGGATCGCGCGGCGCGGATTGAGCATGGTCGCGCTGCCGCTGATGCTGGCGGGGTGCGGGGGTTCGGATCCCGGCAATGTGAGCAACGTCGGCGCGCCGCTCAACGCCATCGACATTAACGCGGCGGCGATCGAGGCGCAGGGCGACATCGATACCTATGCGGCGAATTCGCTCGAGAACCAGCCGACGCCGATGCCGAGCCCGGTGCCGACGCCCGCTCCGAGCCCCGTCGCCACGCCGCCCGCACCCGGCGAACCGGGCGGTTTGCCCGACGATCGCACGCCGGTGTCCGAAGCGCCCTTCACCCCCGAGAGCGCGCAGGGCGCGGCGAATGTCGTCCAGACCTATTACGCGCTGATCGAGCAAGGGAAATACCGCGAGGCGTGGCAGCTGTGGAGCGACGGCGGCAAGGCCTCGGGAACGACGGCCGACGCCTTCGCCGCGCGCTTCGACAAATATAAGGAATATCACGCCAATATCGGCGCGCCGGGGCGCGTCGATGCCGGCGCGGGGCAGCGCTATGTCGAGGTGCCGGTGCAGGTCTACGGCACGCTGAAGGACGGCGGCCGGCCTTTCAACGCGCGGGGATCGATCACGCTCCACCGCACCGCCGACATCCCCGGCGCGACGGCCGAGGACAAGAGCTGGCACATTTCCAAGAGCGACGTCAGCCCGCCGCGCTGAACCGGCGCGGCGCCGCGCGCGCGCCGCGTTCATCGTAGCGACAGAAACCGTGCCCTGGCGGCAACAGTCGCCAAAATCAGCGCATCGGCGCGTCATTGCACTGCAACATTGCCGGCCCCGGGCCGTTGATGCCTCGGCCGTGGGCGCCCCACCTTTGGCGCCGGCCGATGTAACACGTTCAGTATGAGGAATCCCACATGCGCAAGTTTCTCCGGGCGGCCGCGGGCGCGGCCGTGATCGTCGCTGCCCCCGCGTTCGCGCAGGACGCGGCGACCGACACCGCCGGTTCCACCGACACCTACGCCGCCGACACCGGCGCGACCGAGGCGTCGAACGACACGGCGGGCGGGTTCCGGATCGAGCCCTATGCCGGCATCATGGGCGGCTACGAACGGTTCGACGACGAAGTCACGCATTCGGGCATTCCGGTGCCGTCGGACAAGAATTACAAGGGCGGCCTGGCCGAGGTCGTGGCGGGCGTGAACGTGCCTGTCGGCCCCGTCTTCGCGGGCGTCGAAGGCAGCATCGCCAAGGGCTTTTCCGGCGACATCGATTGGGAATATGGCGCCGCCGGACGTTTCGGCGTGCGCGCGGGCGATACCGGGCTGTTCTACGGCAAGGTCGGCTATCGCTGGGTCAATTTCGATGCGCTCGGGCCGAACAGCAAGGATTATGGCGAGATGGTCTACGGCGTCGGCACCGAATTCGCGCCGGCGGGCGAGAAGATGAAGGACGTGCGCGTGCGGCTCGAGCTCGACACCTATGGCGACGCCCACAGCATCCGTCCGATGGGCGGCATCGTCGCCCAGTTCTGATCTCGGCGAATGCTTGCGAAGGGGCCGGCGGCGTGCGTCGCCGGCCCCTTTTTGCTAGAATCGTTTTCAGCTAAGCTGAATCGGCACCGGCCCACTCCCCCACCCGACCACCCATAGGATAATCGCATTGGGCGGTCGGGTGGGGGAGTGGGCGGAAGCGCCCAAGGTTCCGGCGATGCGCAGCATTGTTGGAATGGCGCAGGAGGGCGGTGCCGCTACCGTTTCAGCTTTGCTGAAACAGAGTCTACCCGCCGAGCGCGGCCGCTGCGCCGAGCAGTTCGAGGTCGTTGCGGTTGACCACAGCGATCGGCACGTCGGCGAGCTGGCGCCCGAACGCCTCCTTGTCGGTCATCCGCCGACGCAGCACCGGATCGGCGAGCTTGTGATGCAGCGCGCGGGCCATCGCGCCGGTCAGGAACACCCCGTCCCAGGCACCGAAGGCGAGGACGAGATCGCCGATCACCGATCCCAGCGCGCCGATGAAGGTGGCGAGCGCCGCCTGTGCCGCGGGATCGCGCGCGGCGTTGCGCGTGATCTCCTCGGGCGCCGGCGCGCTCGTGCCGCTCAGCGCTTCGTAAGCGGTGGCCAGGCCGGGGCCGCTCAGCAGCGCCTCGTTGCTCGCGGGGCGCGCCTTTTGGATGAGATGGGAGACGATCTGCGTTTCTTCCGGGGTCTGCGCGGCAAAGGCCATGTGCGCCGCCTCGCTTTGCACCGGCACGAATCGGTCGCCGGCGGTGACGAGCGCCGAGACGCCCAGTCCGGTCCCCGGGCCGATCAGCAGGAAGGTTCCACCCGGCCGCACGCGGCGGGCCGCGGGCCCCGGCAGCGACATGAAGGCGCTGTCGGGAAGCTGGGTCAGCGCGAGCGCGACCGCCGCACATTCGTTGAGCGCCCTGGGCCGTGCCCGCAGCACCGCTTCGACCCCGGAGAGCGAGATGTACCAGCGGCTTCCCGTCATGTTGACGACGTCGCCGCGCACCGCGCCAGCGATCGCGAGCACGCTCGGCAGCGTCTGATTCTCCAGCCCCATGTGCCGCAGATAGGCGACGAGCGCGCTGGTGAAGGTCGGGTGATCGGCGGTGTTGTAATGCTGCACGTCGCGCGGCACGAGGCCGTAAACCCCGCCGCTCAACCCAAAACGCACCGATTGGCGGCCGATATCGGCCACCAACCCTGTTTCGTCGGCCCCCATCCGGCCCCTCCTGTTGCGAGGCGGCCTGTGATCGACGGCTCTCGTGGCGGGACCGCTAACACGAGGAAGTTAACAACAAAATCCCCTTATTGTGTAGAAGATCGTGTCGGGGGTGCTTGGGCTCTCCACTGCACGCGTCAAAGAACCTCGAACAGCCCCGCCGCGCCCTGGCCCCCGCCGATGCACATCGTGACGACGACATATTTCACGCCGCGCCGCTTGCCCTCGATCAATGCGTGGCCGGTCATGCGCGCGCCCGACATGCCGTAGGGATGGCCGATCGAAATGGCGCCGCCGTCGACGTTGAGCAGGTCGTTGGGAATGCCGAGCTTGTCGCGGCAATAAAGCACCTGGACGGCGAACGCCTCGTTCAGCTCCCACAGGCCGATGTCGTCCATCTTGAGGCCGAACCTGTCGAGCAGCTTGGGGATCGCGAAGACCGGGCCGATGCCCATCTCGTCGGGCTTGGTGCCGGCGACCGCCATGCCGACATAGCGGCCGAGCGGCTGGAGACCGCGCTTCTCGGCGACCTTCTCCTCCATCAGCACGCTCGCGGCCGAGCCGTCCGAGAGCTGGCTGGCATTGCCGGCGGTGATCGTCTTGTCCGGCCCCAGCACCGGCGAGAGCGCGGCGAGCCCCTCGGCGCTGGTGTCGGGACGGTTGCCCTCGTCCTTGGCGAGCGTGACCTCCTTCTGGGTGACCTCCTTGGTTTCCTTGTTGGTGACGTTCATCGTCGCGGTGACGGGGACGATCTCGGCGTCGAACCGGCCCGCGGCCTGCGCGGCGGCGGTGCGTTGCTGCGACTGGAGGGCGTATTCGTCCATCGCCTCGCGGCTGATGTTGTAGCGCGCGGCGACGACCTCGGCGGTCTGGAGCATCGGCATGTAGATATCGTCGTGCATCGCGAGCAGCTCGGGGTCGGGTGCGACGCGCATCTGCGGGGTCTGGACGAGGCTGATCGATTCGACGCCGCCGCCGATGGTGATGTCCATGCGGTCGTCGACGATTTCCTTCGCCGCGGTGGCGATCGCCATCAGGCCCGAGGCGCACTGGCGATCGACCGACATGCCCGCGACCGTTACCGGCAAGCCAGCGCGCAGCAGCGAGGTGCGCGCGATGTTGGTCGCCTGATAGCCCTGCTGGAGCGCGGCGCCGAACACCACGTCGTCGACCTCCGCGCCCTCGATCCCGGCGCGCTGCACCGCGGCCTCGATCGATTTGGCGGCGAGCGTCGGCGAGGGCAGCGCGTTGAACGCGCCGCGATAGGCGCGGCCGATGGGCGTGCGGGCGGTGGAGACGATGACGGCGGAACGCATGGGCTTCCTTTCTTTCTTGAGCCCCTCCTCTTCCGGGGGAGGGGTTGGGGTGGGGCCTATCTTCCGGTGACCGCGCTTGCGGCACTGCCCCACCCCAACCCGAGGGGTCTTGTAGGTTAGACGAAAATCTGGCTGATCCATTCGGCGACCATCGCGGGCTTGTCTTCGCCTTCGATCTCGACGGTGAATTCGGTCGTTTGCTGCCACTGGCCGGGGCGCTTCTCGTCGAACGACAGCAAGGTGAAGCGCCCGCGCACGCGCTTGCCCGAGCGCACGGGCTGCAGGAACCGGACGCGGTTGCCTCCGTAATTCACCCCCATTTTCGTGCCCGCGATCCGGGGTGCGTCGGGCACTTTCGAGGCGAGCAGCGGCATCAGCGACAGGGTCAGGAATCCGTGCGCGATGGTGCCGCCGAACGGCGTCAGCTTGGCGCGCTCGGGATCGACGTGGATGAACTGGTGATCGCCGGTCGCGTCGGCGAAGGTGTCGATCATCTGTTGCGTCACCTCGACCCAGTCGGAGACGGTCTCGGTGCCGACGCGGCGGGCCATCTCCTGCGGCGAAATTTCCGACACGGCTTTCCTTTCGGGCTCACTTCGTCGTAGCGCGATTCCAGAGATAGTCTCCAAGCCCCTCACTGGGCAAGCATTGCCCAACCGGAAACACGAAAATGACCGTTGACGCTACGTCTGCCGCCCGTGAACGCATGGCGAAGCTGCATCGCGCGGCCGAACCCGACATTCTAAAACCGCTGATCCAGCGCGCCGACAGCGATTCGGCGACGCGCTACAAGATCATGGGCGAGGCGAGCGGGTTGCTCGCCGATCTGCGCGCCGCGCAGAACAAGGGCTGGGTCAACCAGTTCCTCCAGCAATATCAGCTCAACTCGTCCGAGGGCATCGCGCTCTTGAGCCTCGCCGAGGCCTTCCTGCGCGTGCCCGATCCCGAGACCGCCGATTTCCTGATCGCCGACAAATTGGGCGACGCCGATTGGCGTGCGCATACCGGCAAGTCGAACTCTCGGCTCGTCAATTCGGCGACCTGGGGGTTGGTTGTCGGCCGCGCGTTGGTGGGCGAGGGGCATTCGGGGCCGCTGCGGCGATTGATCTCTCGCGCGGGCGAACCGTTCGTCCGCCAGGCGGTCGGCGCGGCGATGCGGATGATGGGCGAGATCTTCGTGATGGGCCGCACTATCGACGAGGCGCTCAAGCGGATGAAGAAGCCCGAGCACGAGGGCTTCACCGCCAGCTTCGACATGCTGGGCGAGGCCGCGCGCACGCAGGAGGACGCCGAGCGCTATTTCGCGGCCTATAGCAGGGCGATCGACGCCGTCGGCCGTGTCGCCGGTGCGGGGCATTCGATCTCGGTCAAGCTCTCCGCGCTCCACCCGCGGTACGAGGTCGCGCAATACGATCGCTGCGTGCCCGCGCTCACCGAGATGCTCGAAGCGCTCGCGGTGCAGGCGGCGGGGCGCGGCATCGCGCTCACGGTCGATGCCGAGGAGCAGGATCGGCTCGACATGAGCCTCGACATCATCGGCAGCGTTGCGCGGCTGCCTGCGCTCGACGGCTGGGACGGCTTCGGCATGGCGGTGCAGGCCTATGGCAAGCGCGCCCGGCCGGTGATCGCCTGGGCCAACGCGCTCGACCGCGTGATGAACGTGCGGCTCGTCAAGGGCGCCTATTGGGACACCGAGATCAAGCGCGACCAGGTCGAAGGGCAGGCGAATTACACGCTCTATACCCGCAAGGCCGCGACCGACGTCTCGTATCTCGCTTGCGCGCGCGACATGCTCGACGCCGAGAACATCCGTCCGGCCTTCGCGAGCCACAATGCGCTGACCGTCGCGACGATCGTCGAATGGGCGGGCAACGCCCGCGACTTCGAGTTCCAGCGGCTCCACGGCATGGGCGACGGCCTTTACGAGCGGCTGGTGCACGAGCACGATTATCGCTGCCGGATCTATGCGCCGGTGGGCGGGCACAAGGATCTGCTCGCCTATCTCGTCCGCCGGCTGCTCGAAAACGGCGCCAATTCGAGCTTCGTCCACCAGCTCGCCGACGAGCACAAATCGGACGAAGACCTGCTCGCCGATCCGGTCGAGAAGGTGAAAGCGGTAGGCGGCACGCGCCATCCGTCGATCGTGCTGCCGCGCGATCTCTACCAGCCCGAGCGCATCAACAGCGCGGGGATCGACCTCACCGATCGCACGGTGCTGGACGCGGCCGAGAAAGCGGTGAACACGCCGCATCCGTTGATGGCCGAGGGCGCGATGGCGGCCTATGACGCGGTCAACGTGTCCGAGGCGATCGACCGCGCGCACGCCGCCTTTCCCGAATGGACCGCGCGCGAGGTCGACGAGCGGGCAGGAATGCTCGAACGGCTGGGCGACCTGCTCGAAGCGCATCGCGACGAACTGATGGCATTGTGCATCCAGGAGGCGTTCAAGACGATCCCCGATGCGCTCGCCGAAGTGCGCGAGGCGGTCGATTTCTGCCGCTATTATGCCGCGCGCGCACGCGCCGATCTGCAATCGGTCGAGCTGCCCGGGCCGACGGGCGAGCGCAACATGATGCATCTCGACGGCCGTGGCGTGTGGGCGACGATCGCGCCATGGAACTTCCCGCTCGCGATCTTCCTGGGGCAGACGGTGGCGGCACTCGTCACCGGCAACACCGTCGTCGCCAAGCCCGCGCCGCAGACGCCGCGGATCGCCGCGCGTGCGGTCGCGCTCGCGCACGAGGCGGGCGTGCCCGAGGACGTGCTGATCCTGGTGCCCGGTGGCCCCGAAGTGGGGGCGGCGATCACCGCGGACGTCCGCGTCCAGGGCGTCGCTTTCACCGGCTCGACCGGCACCGCGCGGCGGATCGCGCAATCGCTGCTCGCCGACGAGGAGCGCGCCATTCTGCCGTTGATCGCGGAGACCGGTGGGATCAACGCGATGATCGTCGATTCGACCGCTTTGCCCGAGCAGGTCGTGAAGGATGTCGTCGCCTCGGCGTTCCAGTCGGCCGGGCAGCGGTGCTCGGCGCTCAGGCTGCTGCTCATCCAGGAAGATGTCGCGCCCGGCATGATCGAGATGCTCAAGGGCGCGATGGATCTGTTGAAGGTGGGTGATCCGGGCGATCCCTCGACCGACGTCGGGCCGGTGATCGATCAGGCGGCGTACGACAAGCTGATGTCGTATCGCGACGCCGCGCACGACAAATGGCTCAAGACCGTGCCGGTGCCCGACGAAGGGCTGTTCGTGCCGCCGACGCTGATCGAGATCGACGCGATCGAGGAGCTGCGCCAGGAATGGTTCGGACCGCTGCTCCATTATACGACGTGGTCGGCGGGCAAGCTGATCGAGACGATCAGGCGCGTGAACGAGAAGGGCTTCGGCCTGACGATGGGGCTGCACAGCCGCATCGCGCGCGCCGCCGAGGTGACCGAGGCGCACGCCCATATCGGCAATCTCTACGTCAATCGCTCGATGATCGGCGCGGTGGTGGGCTCGCAGCCCTTCGGCGGCGAACGGCTGTCGGGCACCGGGCCGAAGGCGGGCGGGCCGCATTACCTGTTCCGCTTCGTCGCCGAGCGCGCAGTCTCGATCGACACCACGAGCGCGGGCGGCAACGCCAGCCTGCTCAGCCTCGACGAAGGGGGATTCTGAGCCTCAGCGGCGCTCGCGCTGCTGGCGCTTGCGGATCGCCTCGAGCATCGAATCGTCGATGATCCATCGGTGGTCGGCGACGACGATCGAGCGGACGGGGTTGCCGTCGGGGTCGCGTGACGGCTCGTAGCGATAGCGCTCGGTGACGAGGCGGCACGTCGTCTCGTCGAGCGCCTGGTTGCCGCTCGAACGCGTGATGCGACAATCGGAGACCCGCCCGTTGGGCAGCACGTAATATTCGATCGACACCAGCCCGCCCGTGCCCTCAGCACCGGCCGAGGCGGGATAGTCCCTGTTGCGGATGCGCCCGCCGATGTGGCGGGGCGGCGAATAGCCGCCCGCGCCGCCGCCATCGCCTTCGCCGCCGCTACCGGTGCCGTCGCCGGTCCCGCCCGCGCCGGTGCCGGGGCCGCGGATATCGGCATTGCCCTGGGTCGGATCCGGCCCCTCGAACGGCTTGACCGAGGTGACGACCACCGGCGGCACGGGGAGTTGAATGACCGGCGTGGGCGCGGCGACAGGCGTCGCGCGCGAGGTGATGTTGGGCGGTGCCGCCTTGCCCTCGGCCTTGGGGCTGCGTTTGGGCTCGACCTCGAGCTTTTCGGGCGGCGGTGGGGGAGGAAGCGGTGCGACGCCGAACACCTTGAGCGTCGAATCGATCACGTCGGGAAACTTCACGGCGAGCCCGGTGACGAAGGCATAGCCCATCAGCGCCACGATCGCGGTGGCGAGGCCCGCGGACGACAGCCGGGTACGCACACTTGGCTCGGCGACGGCCATGATGCGAATGTGGGCTCGCCGGCGTCGTCCGGCAAGCTTGCCGGCATCAGCCCTTCGACTTGCCGGGGTGCTCGTCGTCCTCGAGGTCGATCCGCTTGACCGGCTGAACCTCGGGATAAGGCATGATGATCGTGCCGTCGGGGGCTGCGGTGTAGGTTGTCTGTGTTGGATAGGGGATCGAGATGCCTTCGGCGGCGAAGCGTTTCATGATCGCCACCAGCAGGCGATCGCGCAGCGGATGCGCCACCGCCCAGTCGCGGCCCGGCACGTCCACCAGCAGCGTGAAATCGAGCGAGCTCGCGCCGAACGATTCGAACCCCGCGCGCGCCGCGGTGGCGCCCTCGGCCTCGACCAGTTCGGTGAGGATCGCGGGAACGCGCGCCAGCGTCTCTGGCGGCGTTTCGTAGGCGACGCCGATCGTGAACGGCAGGCGGATATGATCGCGCGCGGTGACGTTCAGGATTTCCTTGTCGAGCAGGTTCTTGTTGGCGATGATGCGAAGCTCGCCGGTATAGGCGCGGATGCGTGTCGATTTGAGGCCGATCTCCTCGATCGTTCCCGAGCTGTTGTCGAAGCTGATCTGGTCGCCCTTGCTGAACGGCCGGTCGAAGATGATCGCGAGCGCGGCGAACAGGTCGCCGAAAATGCCTTGTGCGGCGAGACCGATCGCGATGCCGCCGACGCCGAGGCCGGCGACCAGTCCCGTCACGTTGACGCCGAGATTGTCGAGCAGCACTACCAGCGCGATCGCGAAGACGACGACACTGACCAGCAGCCGGATCAGCCCCATCGCGTTGACGACCGCCTGCCCGCGATAATGCTCAGCCGAGGTGCGGTGCTCGATGAAGCCGAGGATCAGCTCGCGCGCCCAGATCGCGCCCTGGAACACCGCCGCCACGGTGAACAGGAAGCCGACGATCTGATCGAGCATCTGCGGCGTCTGCGCATAACCGTCCACCAGCCGCACTGCCACCATGACGATGAAGAACCCCGTGGTCTTCGACACCGCCTTGCCGATGATCGATACCCAGCTGCCCGTCGGCCGCTCGGGCTTGCACAGCTTCGCGCCCAGCCCGCGCAGCGCATAGAGCACGGCGACGATGATCGCGGCGACGCCGGCCGCGATCAGGATCTGGAACCAGTGTGCCTGCACCCAATCGGTGGTGTAGCTGACGAGTTCGCGCAGCTGGACGCGGATATCGGACGGCGGCGCGGTGGCGTTGTCGGCGATCATCACTTTCTCACTTCAAGGCTGCTTTGGGCGATCGGCGGCGTCTTGCGTCAGGAACGCGATCAAGCCGCGTTCGGCGCGCGATAGATACTTGGTCTTGCGCGGCAGGCGAAGCCCTTCGCGAAACGCCGCCTGGCCGTTCTTGGCGAGATCGATCAGGCGCGGGTGGACATAGGAATTGCGCGCGATCGCGGGCGTGTTTCCCAAGGCATCGGTCACCGGCTCCAGCATCGTCGCCAGGTTGATGTCGTGCTTCGCCGAGGCGAGTGCGGCGAAGGCGAGCACGCTCGCGCCCCAGGTGCGAAAATGCTTGGCGGTGAAATCCGCGCCCATCGCCTCGCGGATATAATCGTTGACGTCGGACGAGGTGACCGGATGCGCCTCGCCCTCACCGTCGAGCCAGGCGAAGAGATGCTGGCCGGGCAGGTCGTCGCATCGCTGCACGACGCGGATCAGCGAGCCGTCGGCAATGGCGAGACGACGCGTCTTCCCCGATTTTGCCTTGTATTCGAGCGTGAGGACGCGCCCGTCTACATCGGCATGACGCTTTCTGAGCGTAGTCGCGCCGTAGCTCTTGTTCGATTTGACGTAGCATTCGGCGCCGACGCGCACGAAACCGAGATCGAGCAGCCGCACCACTGCGGCGACGGCGCGCGCCTTGTCCATCTTGCGGTGGCGCAGATCCTGCGCGACCTGCTTTCTGAGCTTGGGCAGCCCGGCGCCGAATTCGACGCACAGTTCGTATTTCTCGGCCTCGCGCGCCTCGCGGAAATCGGGGTGATAGCGATATTGCTTGCGGCCCTTCTCGTCCCAGCCGACTGCCTGGATATGGCCGTTCGGGTTCGGGCAGAACCGGGCGTCGGTGTAGGCGGGCGGCAGGCCTATCGCGTTCAGACGGTCGATTTCATCGCGGTCGGTGATGCGCTTGCCCTTGGCGTCCCAATAGCCCCAGCCGTGGCGGACTTTCCGGCGCGCGATGCCGGGAGCGCTGTCATCGGAATAGACGATCCGGGCCAAGGGGCTCCTTTCATGCCTGGTTCGGCTTCTCCCAATGCGCGGTCGATCGCTTCGTTCCGGGAAACGCGTTGATCCATCGTTGTGCCGGGCGCTCGACGAGATGGTAGAGCGCGACCGAGGCGGCGAGCACGAGCAGCAGGTAGAGCGCGATCAGCACCGGCGGGATCGCGTCGGCATCGGACACCATCAGCAGCTTGAAGACGACGAACAGCAGGAAATGCGACAGATAGGTCGCATAGCTGATCTCGCCCAATTGGTGGAGCGGGCCCCATTCGAGCGGATTGAAACGGTGCCCGGCGGTGAGCGCGAGGAAGAGCAAAAGTGCAGCGAAGCCGGCTGGCACGGTGGCCAGCTCGGGCAGCCACCCCGCAGCCCATCCGCCGAGCAGCATGAAGGCGACGGCGGCACACCCGATCGCCGGCCATCGCGGTCGCTCGGCCCAGCGCAGCCAGAGCGCGCACAAGGCGGTGCCGGCGCTGAACTCGGTGAGGCAGCGCAGCACGCCGAAGGTCGAGATTTCCCAGCCGAGCCCGGGCGCGTCGGCGCGCGCCATGACCCCGGCGAGGATGGCGAGGAAGGCGGCGATCGCCGCGATCAGCGCGGGCGTCGGCACGCGGCGCCAGTCGATCGCGCGCGCGAGTAGTGGGAAGAGCAGATAGGCGGCGAATTCGGCGCTGATCGACCAGGCGGGGTCGTTCCACGCCAGTGCGTCGACGAGCCCCCAATCCTGCATCAGCAGCAGATGGAGCGGCAGCGCGGCGAAGGGAAATTCGGCCGGATCGTGCCGCCCCGTCGTCGCCAGCGCCAGCGCGAGCAAGGCGGCGCAGGCGAGCATGAACAGGTGCAGCGGATAGATGCGCGCGATCCGCCGCCGCCAGAAGGCGAGGGCGCTCGTGCCGCCGTCGCGTAGTCGCTCGCCATAGGTCATCCAGATGACGAAGCCGGAGAGCAGGAAGAAGAAATCGACGGCCAGATAGCCCTTCGCGAACACGTCCACCCATGCCTGCGGCTGTCCGGCGATCGACAGACGGATGTGGTAGAGCACCACCATCCACGCGGCGAGACCGCGCACGCTGGTGAGCGCACGGAGTTCGGGGCGCCCGCTCATGCCGCTGCCGGCCGCCGGCGCAGCGCGGGGCGCCACGTCGCCTCGCGGCGCTTGCGGGCAAGATAGGTGTCGAGCCCGATCTGCGCGCCGATCAGCATGTAGACGAAGGGCTGGAAGGCGATCGCGATGAACGCGGCGCCGAGCAGATAGATGATATGGCCGTGCTGGAGCGCGCTCGCGAGCGGCGCGATCCATGCTTCGTCGCCCTCGGCGCGCTTGTAGCGGCGGCGCAGCACCTCCATGCGGAAGATGCCGATCAGGTTGATCGACAGCCAGAGCGCGAGGCCGGGATAGCCCTGTTCGCCCAGCATCTCGAAATAGGCGCTGTGATAAGCGCGCGCCTTGTCCACCTCGAGCGTCTTGTCGACGGTCTGCTGCGGGCCCTGCCCTTCGATCTTCACGGTGTTGTAGCGGATGTGGTTCTGGCGATACGCCTCGAAGCCGCCGCCGAACGGGTTTTCCTTCGCGAAGTCGATCGTCCATTTCCACACCGCGAGCCGGGTCGAGGCCGATTCGTCGGCCTGATAGGTCTTGATCGTGCTCATCCGCTCGGTGAAGGTGCTCGGCAGCAGCGGCACCGCGGCAAGGCCGACGATGCCGAGTGCCGTCAGGTAGAGTACGCGGCGCTTGACGTCGCGCAGCGTCAGCAATGCGAGCAGCCCGATGCAGAGCAGCCCGGTGCGCGTCGAGGTGCCGATCGGGATCAGCAGGCACGCGAAGACGAGCGCGTAGCAGAACAGCTTCACCCGCCAATCGGGCGGGAAGATCGTACCGAACCGTGTGAACCACAGGATCGTCGGGATGATCGCGATCGCGACGGCGGAGATGGTGCTGCCTTCGTAGAGGCCGCTGTTGTTGGTCACCATCAGGTTCAATTCGCCATAGCCGCCGCCCGAGGCGAGCGTCTTGATCCCGCCGACGATGATGATCGTCGACGCGGCGACAATCATGAAGGCGAGCAGCGCCTCGATCCTGAGCCTGGTGCGCAGCGTCAGCGGCAGGAAGATCGCGAAGGCGAGCGCCTTCCACACCCAATCCCATTTTTCCAGCGCTTCCTTGGGAAAATCGGCACCGAGCGTGGTGATCCAGCAATAGATGAGCAGCAGCAGGATGAGGAACTGGCGCGGCGCGATGCGCACATGCTTCTTGTCGTCGGCGATGGCCCAGCCGGCGACCGCGAGCACGACCGCGATCAGCGAGATCGGCACGGCGTTGAGCATGTAGTAGCTCAGCCGTTGGGGCGAGACGACGTCGATATAGACGTACGTCAGCACGAACAGGAACGGCCGCCGGAACCCCGCCGCGATCAGCGCCGCGAGGAAGCCGACGAAGGCGAGATCATGCATCGCGGCGCCCCATGGGCCTGGGCGGTGCGTCTTCGCGGTCGAGATCGGGGCGCTTGAGCAGGCGCCAGACGATGAGAATCATCAATCCGTGCGACACGGCGAGCGCGAAATTGTCGATCATCGGCCGAAAGGTTCCTGCTAGCTGGCTTCTGCCTAGCGCGGCGGGGTTGACGCGGCGTTAAGGCTTGGTGGGCATGAAGGCGGGGATGCGCATCCTCCATGTCCTCGACCACGGGCTGCCCTTGCAGAGCGGCTATACCTTCCGCACCCGCGCGATCCTGAAGGCCGAGGAGGCCAAGGGGTGGGCGGTCGCGGCGGTCACGGGGCCGCGCCACGACGTGGCGCCGGCAGCACGCGAGCAGGTGGACGGGCTCGACTTCTTCCGCACGACACCGCCGCCCAGGGCGCCGAGCCCGATCGGCGAATGGCGCGAGATCGCGGCCTTCGCGGCGCGGATCGAGGCGGCGATAGAGGATTTCCGGCCCGATGTGCTTCATGCGCATTCGCCGGTGCTCGATGCGCTCGCGGCGCTGCGGGTAGCCCGGCGGCGGGGGCTGCCGGTGCTGTACGAGATTCGGGCGTTCTGGGAAGATGCGGCGGTGGGCAACGGCACCGGACGCGAGGGATCGCTGCGGTATCGGGTTACCAAGGCGCTGGAGACCTGGGCGGTGCGGCGCGCCGATGGGGTCGCGGTGATTTGCGAGGGGTTGCGCGACGATCTGATCGGGCGCGGGATCGATCCGGGCAAGATCATGGTCTCGCCCAACGGGGTGGACCTGACCTTGTTCGGCGCGCCGCTGCCGCACGAGGCCGCGCTGGCGGCGGAACTGGGGCTGGATGGCGCGGAGGTGATCGGGTTCATCGGCAGCTTCTACGATTATGAAGGGCTCGACGATCTGATCGCGGCGATGCCCGCTTTGGTCGCGGCGCGGCCGAAAGCGCGGTTGTTGCTGGTCGGCGGCGGGCCGAGGGAACAGGCGCTGCGGGCGCAGGCGGCGGCGTCGCCGGCGGCCGAGGCGATCCGCTTCGTGGGCCGCGTGCCGCATACCGAGGTCGATCGCTATTACAGCCTCGTCGACGTGCTGGCGTACCCCCGCAAGAAGATGCGGCTGACCGATCTGGTCACGCCATTGAAGCCGCTGGAGGCGATGGCGCAGGGCAAGCTGGTCGCGGCGTCGGACGTGGGCGGGCATCGCGAACTGATCCGCGACGGCGAGACGGGGACGCTGTTCGCGGCCGACTCGCCGTTGGCCATCGCCGATGCGCTGGCGGGGCTGCTCGCGCACCGTGAGGGGTGGGACGAACGCAAGGCGCGGGCCCGCGCGTTCGTCGAGCGCGAGCGTAACTGGTCGTCAAACATTTGCCGATACGAGCCGGTGTACCGAAGGCTCACAGAAGCCGCAGTCCCGAGTAGAACATGGTCGCATCGCTCCATCGCCAACGCCTGATCCTGCCGATCGCGCCGATCGCGTCGGGGACGTTCGGGCTCGCGACGGCGCTGTTCTTCGCGCTGGCGCCGATCGGCCTCATCGAAGGGCTGGCGACCGGCAGCGGGCTGGTGCGCGTGCTGCCGGTGGCGGCGCCGCCGCTCGGCATCACCGCGCGCATGGCGCTGATCCTGGCGGGCGGCGCGGGCGTCACCGCGTTGCTCTGGGCCGGGCTCTATCTTGCCGTGGGCACGCGCGCGCTGGCGCTGACCTTCGGCGGCGAGCGCGCAGAGGCGGACGCGGACGAGGTGCCCGTGCTGCGTCGCGCCGACGCACATCCCGACGCGCCCGCACGCCGGCCGATCTCGGCGGCGCGCGATCTGGGCGAGCCGGTCATCGATCTCGACCCGCCGGCGCGCGACCTTCCCGACGATCTCGACCTGCCGCTCGCGGCCTACGATCCAGGCGCGATCCTGCCGGTGCCTGCCGAGCCGGTGCGCCCGGTGGCGCCGCTCGCGCGGATCGAGCGGCCGCAGGTGATCGATCCGGGCGACCGGCTCGAGACCTTCGTGCTGAAGCCGGTGGCGCCGCGGGCGCGCCCCGAGGCGACGATCCATGCGCTGCTCGACCGGCTCGAACAAGGCGTGGCGCGCCGCGACCAGCCGCTGCCCGCGCTATGCGCCGCCGCGACCGGAAGCCGGGTGGACGACGCGCTGGGCGCGCTGCGCAGCCTTGCGGCGGTGCGCTAGCCAACCCCGATCAGCTTTACGCACTTCCCCGGCGAAGGCCGGGGTCCAGTATCGGGCCGGTCGCAACTGGGCCCCGGCCTTCGCCGGGGAAGTGTCCAAAAGAAGGACCGGCTCATTTGCTTTCTCGTTTGATCCGCTCACGCGTCCGAAGTGGACAAAGTGGACAGTCTCGCAGGGTAGGATGAGGCGGACGGCAAGGCCGAGAAGGCGTCATCGCTCCTCCACCGTCAGCGCCTGAATCTCGGCCTCGATCCGCTCCGACGACGCGCGCATCGCGACGATCGTGAGGTCGGCGACGAGGTGCCCCGGCAGCACGAACTCGCGCTCGGGCAGCGTGGTCAGCCAGTCGTCGAGCGCGGGGGTGAAGGGGCCGGCGAGAATCACCTTGTGCTGCGCGCCGGTGAAGGTAGCGCTCGCCCAGCGGGTCCAGTCCGACTCGACGATCGCACACGCCACGCCGTTGGCGGCCGCGGCAGCCATCAGCGCGCGGGTGAGCCGCGTTCCGGCATCGGGCCCGCGGCTCATCGGACGGCTCCATCGAGGGTTTCGAGTGCGGCTTCGATCCGCGCGACGGTGCGCGGCCCCGGCTCGCGGCCGCGGCGCAGATCATCCACCAACCGCGGGTCGTTGACCGCGATCCGACCGAACCGCGTGCGCGGCATGTCCGACCGCCGCAGGAAGTGCTCGACCTTGCCCAATATCGTCATCCCCAACCTCGTCCGACTCGAATGATGTTCTTTATCTGTTCCTGATTTTCCAACTTGTCTAGGAAAAATCCTACGGCTATGATGGCGGCATGGAACGGGCCGATCCGCGTGCCGCGCTGGCGCGGCTGGTGGCGCAGCATGGCGAAAGCTATGCGGCGCTGTCGCAGCGGCTCGGGCGCAACGCGGCCTATCTCCAGCAATATGTGACGCGCGGATCGCCGAGGGCATTGTCGGAGCACGACCGCGCGACGCTGGCGCGCTGGTTCCGCGTCGACGAAGCGGTGCTGGGGGGACCGGAACGCGCCGGCGGCGCGACCGTGGTGCCACGGCTCGACGTCGCCGCGTCGGCGGGGCCGGGTGGAATCGTCGATGGCGAGAAGGCGCTGGGCGGCACGGCGTTCGATCCGGCGCTGATCCGCGCGCTCGGCGTCGAGGCGGGGGCGTTGTCGCTGATCCGGGCGCGCGGCGACTCGATGGCGCCGACGATCGCCGATGGCGACGAGATCATGGTCGATACCAGCGACCGGCGGGTGACCTCGCGCGGGGGCATCTTCGTCGTGCGCGTCGAGGGCGCGCTGATGGTCAAGCGCGTGGCGCGCGACGGGCTGGGGCTGGCGATCCGCAGCGACAATCCGGCGTGGCCCGCGATCGAGGGCCAGGCGGCGCGGGAGGCGGAGGTTGTGGGTCGGGTGGTGTGGCTGGGGCGGACGTTACGGTAGGGCCGTTCGACATTCAGCCCTGACGGCCTGCAAATGGCGACTTTCCGAGCTTCCGGTGCTCACGTGCCATTAGCACGCTGCGCTCCGGGTCTCGAAACGTCACCATTTTCGGCTCGTCATCTTCTGAATGTCGAACGGCCCTAGTTCCGGCATTCGACATGCCCGAGCGCCAGCGAGCGTCCGTCATCGGCCTTCAAAGCAGCATCGGGGCATCGAGCCCCGACGCTGCTCACCCACCCCTTGCCCCTCTCTTGAAAGGGAGGGGGGAAGAGTCTTATCGCCGCCGGTCGATCAGCCAGACGGCGACGGCCATGGCGATGCCGGCGGCGAGGCCGACGAGGAAACCCTGGGTCGGCTGGCGTAGCGCGATGCCGCCGATGACGCCGATGATGACGCCGAGCGCGATCAGGACGCCGCCGGCGAGGGGGGTGCGGGAGGAAGGACGAGCCATGCGCTTCGCCCTGCCATGTCCCGTGGCGGCACGCCAGCGTTCCGTTGCGGGACGCGCGGGACGGCGATCGGGCGCATGGTGAACGCGTGTTGACCACCGCCTCGCGCGCCGGGCCGTAAAAGCGCGCGGGCTGGCACAATGCTTGTAGCCGCATCGCCGATCCCGCCCCTGGAGGTTCGATGCCGGTCTATCTCACCAGCCCCGCCGACGTGCATGACGCGGCCGATCTCGTCGATCGTTTCGGCGCGACCGCGGGCAGCGAGGCGGCGTTGCGTGCCGACCGGAGCCGGGCGCTCGGCAATGCGATCCATTTCTGCCGCTGGCGCCAGATCGAGCGGTTGATCGCGTTGATGCACGCCGACGAGGCGGTCGGCACGGTGCATTGAGGCAACGCCGCGCCGGAAGTTGCGCCGGCGCCTGCCAAAACCCTGTCGCTCGCCGCCGGGCCGGGCTAGGAAACGCCAATGACTTGCGGGTCCGGGCGACGCGGCGCGGTGTTGGGCGCCGCCTCCTTGTGCGTCGTCCTGGCGTTGCCGGCGCACGCCCAGAGCACGCCGCCCGCCGCTGAGGCCGCGCCCGAGGGGATTCCGCAGCAGACGCCGCTCGATCCCGACGCGCCGCTCGCGCCGCTTCCCGGGCTCGGCGTCGACTGGCCCGACCTGTCGGTCGCGCCCGAGGAAGTGACGACCGACACCGCGCAGACCAGCGAGATCACGAGCGAGACGCGCTACGCCTTCGCGATCGAGGGGCTCGACGCGGCGGCGACCCCGCTGCTGCGCCAGCGCTTCGACGAATTGTCGACGCTGAAGGCGCATGACGGCGATCCCGCCAACGCCGCGCAGCTCGACCGGCGCGCCAAGGAGGATGCCGAGCTGCTCACCACCTTGCTGCGCGGCGAGGGCTATTACGACGCGCAGGTGACGACCAGCGTCAGCCAGCGCGAGGGCCGGCCGCTCGTCACGCTGACCGCCGAGCCGGGGGCGCTCTACCATTTCGCGGGCGTGACGCTCGACGGCGTGCTGGCGGCGGGCGACAAGGCCGACAGCCTCACGCGCGCGTTCGGGGTGAAGGAGGGCGATCCGGTCGATGCCGACGCGATCGCGACCGGCACCGCGGGGCTGCGCACCGCGATCGGGCGCGAGGGCTTCCCGTTCGCAGTGGTGGACGAGCCCGATATCGTGGTCGATCACGAGACGCAGACGGCGACGCTCGATCTGTCGCTGACCCCCGGCGGGGCAAAGCGGTTCGGCGCAATCACCACCACCGACGACAGCATCTTCGGGGCGAAGCACGTCCAGGACATCGCGCGCTTCGACCCCGGCGATCCGTATGACGCCGCCGAAGAGGAGGATCTGCGCCGCGCGCTGATCCAGACCGGGCTGGTGTCCTCGGCGGACATCACGCCCGTGCAGGGGAGCACGCCCGAGACGGTCGATCTCGCGGTCAAGCTCGCACCCGCACCGCCGCGCACGATCGCGGGCGAGCTGGGCTACGGCACCGGCGAGGGCGTGCGCGCCGAGGTCGACTGGACGCACCGCAACTTCTTCCCGCCCGAAGGCGCGCTGACGCTGCGCGGCGTGCTGGGCACGCGCGAGCAGGTGGGCAACATCGTGCTGCGCCGCAACAATTTCCATGCGCGCGACCGCGTGCTGACCGCGCAGGTCGCGCTCGCGCACACCAAACGCAACGCCTATGACGCGCGCACCTTCTCGCTGTCGGGCACGCTCGAGCGGCAGAGCACGATCTTCTACCAGAAAGCCTGGACCTGGTCGGTGGGCGCCGAGCTGGTGGCGACCGACGAGCGCGACGTGATCCTGACGACCGGGGCGCCACGGCGGCGCACCTATTTCATCGGGGCGCTGCCGGGGACGCTGGGCTATGACGGGTCGGACGACCTGCTCAATCCGACGCGGGGCTTCCGGGTTTCGGGGCGGCTGTCGCCCGAATTGTCATTGTCGGGCAAGGCGTTCGGCTATGCGCGTACGCAGGTGGATGCGAGCGCGTACCAGCCCGTCAGCGACGGCGTGGTGCTGGCGGGTCGCGTGCGGCTGGGGACCATCGTGGGCGCGCCGCGCGACGCGATCGCGCCGTCGCGGCGCTTCTATGCGGGCGGCGGCGGATCGGTGCGCGGCTACGGCTATCAGGACATCGGGCCGCGCGATCCCAACAACGACCCGATCGGCGGGCGTAGCCTGACCGAATTCTCGATCGAGGCGCGGGTGAAGGCGTTCGGCAATTTCGGCGTGGTGCCGTTCCTCGACGCCGGCAACATCTACACCTCGCCGCTGCCCAAATTCTCGCACCTGCGCTTCGGCACGGGGCTGGGCGTGCGCTATTATTCGAGCTTCGGGCCGATCCGCGTCGATGTCGGCACGCCGATCAATCCGCAGAAAGGCGATCCGCGCATCGCCGTCTATGTCTCGCTGGGGCAGGCGTTTTGAGCGACGACGACCTTCCCGAGGACGAGGCGCCGGCCGCGCGGCCGCGACGGCGCTGGGTGCGCTGGGTGGCGGCGGCGTTCGCGGCGCTGCTGGTGCTGGTGGGCGCGGTCGTGTGGGTGCTCGATACCGATGTCGGGCATCGCCTGATCACCGACAAGGTCGCCCAATTGCGCCCCAAGAGCGGACTCCGCTTCACGATCGGGCGGATCGAGGGATCGATCTATACCAAGGCGACGCTGGTCGACGTTCGCGTCTACGATCCCGAGGGACTGGTGTTTGCAGCGCCCCGCGCCGAACTCGACTGGCGGCCGCTGGCGTGGTTTTCGAACCGGCTCGTCATCAACCGGCTGATCGTGCCCAGGGCGACGCTCGCCAAGCTGCCGCACACGCGGCCGTCGGGCGAGAACAAGCCGATCCTGCCGGGGTTCGACCTGCATATCGGCGAACTCAGGGTCGATCGGCTGGCGGTGGCGCCGCGCGTCACCGGCGTCGCGCGATCCGGGCGGATCGCGGCGCGCGCCGACATCGCCTCGGGACGCGCGCGGGTGAATTTGGCGGCGGTGATCGAGGGCAGCGACCGGCTCGTCATGCGAATCGACGCCGAGCCCGAGCGCGATCGCTTCGATCTCGACGTGCAGGCGACGGGGAGCAAGGACGGCGTGCTCGCGCGGCTGACCGGAATCCGGCATCCGTTGGCGCTGACGGTGGCGGGCGACGGGCGCTGGGCGATGTGGCGCGGGAGCGCGGTGGCGACCGCGAGCGACACGCGCGTGATCGACCTCGCGCTCACCAATCGCAGCGGGCATTACACGCTGACCGGCAGCCTCGCGCCGCACCTGATCACGCACGGCAAGCTCCAGCGGCTCACCGATCCGCGGGTCGAGGTGAACGGCGACGCGACCTATGCCAACCGCCGCGTCGAGGGCGCGCTGTCGCTGCGCTCGTCGGCGCTGACGGTGGACACGACCGGGGTGATCGACCTCGCCCGTAGCGCCTATCGCAACGTGCGCATCCGCGCGCGGCTGCTCAAGCCGCCGGCGCTGTTTCCGAACATGACCGCGCGCAACATGGAATTGCGCGCGATTCTTGACGGCGCGTTCGGCACCGCGAGCTTCGATTATCGCCTGACCGCCGACCGCTTCGCGTTCGACAATACCGGATTCGAGGGTGCGCGTGCGGCGGGGAAGGGGCATTTATCCAAGGCGCCGATCATGGTACCGGTGGCGTTCAGCGCGCAGCGGGTGACGGGGGTGGGGGATGTCGCCGGCGGCATCCTGCGCAACCTCTCGGTCTCGGGGGCGCTCAAGGTGACGAGCGCGTTCCTGACGGGGAACGACCTCAAGCTCGCATCGGACAAGCTCAACGGGCGGATCGACCTGCTGCTCGACCTCAAGACCGGGCGGTACGAGGTCAATCTGAACGGCGGGCTGCGGCGCTACCTGATTCCGGGGCTGGGCGTGGTTGACGTGACCTCGCGATTGCAGGCGGTGCCGGGGCCGGGCGGGCACGGCACGCGGCTGGTGGGGACGGGCACCGCGCAGATGGTGCGGCTCGACAACGCCTTCTTCGCGAGCCTGGCGGGCGGGCTGCCGAAGATCGTGACACGGCTCGAGCGCGGGCCCGATCTGGTGCTGCATTTCGACGGGCTGGTGCTGACCGCGCCCGACATCCGCATCACCGGCAACGGCATCAGGCGGCGCGACGGCACGTTCCATTTCGAGGGACGCGGGGTGCAGCGGACCTATGGGCCGTTCTCGATCGTGCTCGACGGGCAGATCGATCACCCGACGCTCGACCTGCGCTTCGACGCGCCGAACGACACGCTGGGGCTGAAGGACGTGACCGCGCATCTCGATCCGACCGATCAGGGATTTGCCTTCACCGCGAAGGGCGGGTCGCGGCTGGGGCTGTTCACCGCGAACGGCGCGATCCTGCTGCCGCGGGGCGGACAGGCGCGGATCCAGATCGCGACGCTCGACGTCAGCGGGACGCACGCCAAGGGCGCGCTCGACATCGTGACCGGCGGGTTCGCCGGCGCGCTCGACGTGGCGGGCGGCGGATTCACCGGTGCGCTGCGCTTCCGGCCCGAGGGCGGGAACCAGCGCATCGACGGGCACCTCGCCTTCGCGCGCGCGCGGCTCGATCAGGCGACGCTGCGGCGGGGCACGCTCGATTTCACGACATTGCTCGATCCCGCCGGCACCACGATCGAGGCGAGCGCGGCCGGAATCGGCTTGCGGCAGGGGCCGCTGACGATCGGGCGGTTCGCCGCGAAGGCGTCGCTCAAAGGAGGCACGGGCGAGGTGCGCGCGTCGATTTCAGGCTCGCGCGGGCGCACCTTCGCGATCCGGACGGTGACGCAGGTCGCGCCCGATCGCTACACGATCCGCGCCGAGGGCACGGTCGATCGGCGCGACCTCAAGCTGCTGACGCCCGCCGTGGTGACGCGCGAGGGCGACGGCTGGCGGCTGGCGAAGACGCAGCTGTCGTTCGCTGGCGGCGAGGCGGAGGTCGGCGGGCATTTCGGCGGCGGCGCGGTGGCGTTCGACGCGAAGCTCGCGCGGCTCCCGCTGTCGATCCTCGACATCGGCTTTCCGGGGCTGGGGCTGGGCGGCAGCGCCTCGGGGATGCTGAGCTATGCGACCAGCGGCGGTGCGCCGACGGGCAAGATCGACCTGACGGTGCGCGGGTTGAGCCGGTCGGGGCTCGTCCTCACCTCGCGGCCGGTCGATCTCGGCATTGCGGGCGTGCTCGAGGCCGACAAGGCCGCCGCGCGCGCGGTGGTGGCGAGCGGCGGGCGGACGATCGGGCGCGCGCAGATGCGGCTCGCGCCGCTGGCGAGCGGGGGGCTGGCCGATCGGCTGCTCAACGCGCCGCTGTTCGCGCAGCTTCGCTATTCGGGGCCTGCGGATACGCTGTGGCGGCTGACGGGGGTCGAATTGTTCGACCTTTCCGGCCCGGTTTCGATCGCCGCAGACGCCACCGGGCGGCTTGCCGATCCGCGCATTCGCGGTGTGGTCGATGCCAACGGCGCGCGGCTGGAGAGCGCGACCACGGGCACCGTCGTCACCAACGTGCGCGCGCACGGCGGCTTCAACGGATCGCGGCTGGTGTTGACCCAGTTCACGGGGACGGCGGGCAAGGGCAGCGTCTCGGGCTCGGGCGCGTTTGATTTCGCCGCCGCCAACGGCTTCGGGATCGACGTCAAGGTCGCCGCCGATCATGCGGTGCTGATCGACCGCGATGACATCGGCGCGACCGTCACCGGGCCGCTGCGCTTCGTTTCGGACGGATCGGGCGGCACGATCTCGGGCGACGTCGCGGTCAACGAAAGCCGCTACCGGCTCGGCCGCGCGACCGCGGCGACCGCGGTGCCGCAGCTCAACATCAAGGAGATCAACCTGCCCGGCGGGGGCGAGGAGGACGAGGCGCCGACGAAACCGTGGAAGCTCGATGTCCACGCCAAGATGAAGAACCGCCTGATGGTGACGGGGCTGGGGCTCGACAGCGAATGGTCGGCCGACCTCCAGATCGGCGGCGCACCCGACAATCCGGCGATCACCGGCCGCGCGGACCTGATCCGCGGCGATTACGAATTCGCCGGCCGCGAGTTCGAGCTCGATCGCGGGATCATCCGCTTCGCGGGCGAGGTGCCCGCCAACCCCGCGCTCGACATCGCCGCCAACGCCAGTGAGACCGGGCTCAACGCGACGATCCACGTCACCGGCAACGCGCAGAAGCCGGAGATCAGCTTCACCTCGATCCCCGCGCTGCCGCAGGACGAACTGCTGTCGCGGCTGCTGTTCGGCACGTCGATCACCAATCTGTCGGCGCCCGAGGCGCTCCAGCTCGCCGCCGCCGTGGCCGCGTTGCAGGACGGGGGCACGGGACTCAACCCGATCAACGCCTTCCGCAACGCGGTCGGGCTCGACCGGCTGCGCATCCTGCCCGCCGACCCGCAGACCGGGCAGGGCACGTCGATCGCCGCGGGCAAGTACATCACGCGGCGGCTGTTCGCCGAGATCATCACCGACGGACAGGGCTATTCGGCGACGCAGGTGGAGTTTCAGGTGACGCGCTGGCTGTCGCTGCTGTCGAGCATCTCGACCTTGGGGCGGCAGAGCGCCAACGTGCGGGTGTCGAAGGATTATTGAGGGTTTTCGTCATGCCGGACATGTTCCGGCATCCACTGTTCCGCAAGAGCAACGGCGGCTTGGTTTGCGGCGCGGTGGACCCCGGAACAAGTCCGGGGTGACGGAAGAAGCGCTATTGTTCCGCCGCCAACGTCGCCGCGCGGGAGATGAGGCCGACGAAGCGGCCTTCGGAGACGGCGGCGTCGGGGTTGTTCCAGGTGCCGCTGAGCACATACCAGCCGCCGCTCTTCGCCTGGAGCAGCAGCGTCAGATCGAGCACGCCGGGCTCCGATCCGCCCTTGAAGCCGACATAGGCCCACTGCGCCGCGGTGTCGGCGGGAATGCCGGGGTTGATGCCGAGGATGCGGCGCGCCTCGGCCGCGGGGCCGCTTTCGGTGTGGCGGCGGAGCCAATCCATCATCCGCGCGAGATCGGCGGGGCTGGCATACCATTCGATGGCGATGCGGTTGGGCTTGTTGTCCTGGAACAAGGCGGGCGGGATCGCGGAGATCGGCGCGGGATCGACCTTCTCGGCGAGCAATTTGCGGCGGCCCTTCTCGTCGAGCGTCAGCCATTGGTCGCCCAGCCTGCCGCCGTCGATCCCTTTCAATTTGAACATTTCCAGCGCCGACAGGAACGGGCGCATCCCCGACGGGTCCGCGATCCCGACCACGGGCAGCACCGCCTCGACCTTGTCGCGACCGAGCGTCGCGAGCAGCAGGTCGGCCGCGCTGTTGTCGCTGACCGAGATCATCTTGGTGGCGATGTCGCGGATCGTGGTGATCGTGCCCTTGGCCTTGTCGGCGTAGAACCCGCCGGGCAGCGCGCGTCCGTCGAGCGTGACGACATCGTCCCAATGCCGCTCGCCCCCCTCGATCTCGCGCACCAGCTCGGCGAGGATGACCAGCTTGAACGCCGAGCCGATCGCGAGCGGGCGATCCGCCTCGATCGCTGCGATCGGCGCGGCGTCGAGGGTGTCGATCCGGGTGAGGATGAAGCCGGTCTTGCCGGGCAGCGCGCGGATCGCGGCGGCGACCTCCGCAATGCTCTTCTCGCCCGTCTCGCTGCCGGTGAGGCGCAGGCCGGTGAAACGATGCGTGCCCTCGGGCTCAATCGCGAAGCGCAGCATCAGCGTGCCGTGCTGATAGGCGATGGTCGCTTCGGCAGCGGTCGCACCGAGCGGCGTCAGGCTCTCGACCTTCTCGGCGCGGCCCAGCATCTGCGTCATCTGCATGATCACGCCGCGCAGTTGTGCTTCGTTGACGTGCGCGAGGAAATCGGGGGTGAACCAGGCGGCCACGTTGCCGCCGCCGTTGAGCAGGGCGACGAGGTCGTCGGCGCGGGCTTGCAGCGAGTCCGCGGCGGCGGGCGCGGCCTGTTCCTGCGCGATCGCGGCGGGGCTCGCCAGCGCGGCGAGGAGCATCGCCGCGAGCGCCGCCTCACGCATCGATCGCCTCTTCGTCGAGCCGCGCGGCATTCTCCTGGATGAAGGCGAAGCGGTGGGCAGGGTTGTTGCCCATCAGCCGGTCGACCAGATCCTTCACGCCCGCGCGCTCCTCATATTCCTGCGGCAGCGTGATGCGGATCAGCGATCGCGTCGCCGCGTCCATCGTGGTTTCCTTGAGCTGGCCGGGGTTCATCTCGCCGAGGCCCTTGAAGCGCGCGACCTCGACGCGCTTGCCCTTGAACGGCCCCGCCTCGATCGCGGCGCGGTGCGCGTCATCGCGGGCGTAGAGGCTCTTGCCGCCCGCCGTCAGCCGATAGAGCGGTGGCTGCGCGAGATAGAGGTGCCCTTGGCGCACGATCTCGGGCATTTCCTGGAAGAAGAAGGTCATCAGCAGCGTCGCGATGTGCGCGCCGTCGACATCGGCGTCGGTCATGATGACGATGCGCTCGTAGCGCAGATTGTCGGGCACGCAATCCTTGCGCGTGCCGCAGCCGAGCGCCTGGATCAGGTCAGCGATCTCCTGATTGGCGAGGATCTTGGCGGCGGTGGCGCTGGCGACGTTCAATATCTTGCCGCGGATGGGGAGGATCGCCTGGGTCTTGCGGTCGCGGGCCTGCTTGGCTGAGCCGCCGGCGCTGTCGCCTTCGACGATGAAGATCTCGGTGCCGGCGGGATCGTCCGCCGAACAATCGGTGAGCTTGCCGGGCAGCCGCAGCTTGCGCGACGAAGTGGCGGTCTTGCGCTTGACTTCGCGCTCCTGTTTGCGGCGCAGGCGCTCGTCCATGCGTTCGAGCACGTAGCCGAGCAGCGCGCGGCCGCGATCCATATTGTCGGTGAGGAAATGGTCGACATGGTCGCGCACGGCCTTTTCGACGAGGCCGGTCGCTTCGGGCGAGGTCAGGCGGTCCTTGGTCTGGCTCTGGAATTGCGGATCGCGGATGAAGACCGAGAGCATCAGCTCCGATCCGGTCATCACGTCGTCGGCGGTGAGATCCTTGGCCTTCTTCTGGCCGACGAGTTCGCCGAAGGCGCGCAGCGCGCGCACCAGCGCGGCGCGCAGGCCCGCCTCGTGCGTGCCGCCGTCGGGGGTGGGGATGGTATTGCAATACCAGCTATAGCTGCCGTCCGAATACAGCGGCCAGGCGACCGCCCATTCGACGCGGCCCTGCTCGTCGGGAAACTCCTGGCTGCCGGCGAAGAAATCGGCGGTGGCGCAGGGGCGTTCGCCCAATTGCTCCTTGAGATGATCGGCGAGACCGCCGGGGAACTGGAACACCGCTTCGGCGGGGATGTCCTCGGAAATCAGCTCGGGCGCGCATTTCCAGCGGATTTCGACGCCCGCGAAGAGGTATGCCTTGGAGCGGGCGAGCTTGTAGAGGCGCGCGGGCTTGAACTGGAGATTGGGGCCGAAAATCTCGACATCGGGGACGAAGGTAACGCTGGTGCCGCGCCGGTTGGGCGTGGGCCCGAGCTTTTCGAGCGGGCCGAGCGTTACCCCACGCGAGAAGGATTGACGGTAGAGCTCGCGGTTGCGCGCGACCTCTACGACGGTCTCCGAGGACAGCGCATTGACGACGCTGACGCCGACGCCGTGCAGGCCGCCCGAGGTGTTGTACGCCTTGCCCGCGAACTTGCCGCCCGAATGGAGCATCGAGAGGATGACCTCGAGCGCCGATTTGCCGGGGAATTTGGGATGCGGATCGACCGGCATGCCGCGACCGTTGTCGATGATCGTCAGGCGGTTGCCCGGCTCCAGGATCACCTCGATCCGGGTGGCGTGGCCCGCGACCGCCTCGTCCATCGCATTGTCGAGCACCTCGGCGGCGAGATGGTGCAGCGCGCGCTCGTCGGTACCGCCGACATACATGCCAGGGCGGCGGCGGACGGGCTCGAGCCCTTCGAGCACCTCGATCGAGGACGCATCGTAGTCACCGGAGGATTTTGGCGGGGAAGCGAACAGGTCGTCGGACATGGCGCCCGCTATACGGGCGGGGGAGTCGGGCACGCAAGCGCGCGTCATCCTCTCCCGGCGGGAGAGGATACGCAGACTACGAGCTTGCTCGTTAGTCGCAGTTGGTGAGGGCGGCCTGGAACTATCTGGCGCGGTGACCCTCACCAACTCCGCCTAGCCTCCGCTTCGCTCCGACAAGGCTTCGTATCCTCTCCCGATGGGAGAGGAATTTACGCCACCAGCCTTGGGATACCGCATTTGGCGCCGGTGACGCGGACGTCGGCTTCGCCGTAATGCACGCCCGCCGCGCCGGTGACGACATTGACCAGCGTGTCGACGGCCGGCGCGAGCAGGTCGAGCTGGCCGCCCACCGCGCCGAGCAGCGGTCCCACCGGCAGGGGGAGCCCGGCGAGCACGGGCGTCAGCGTCACGTTCTGCGTGAGCGATTGTGCCACGCCGCCCACCGCGCTGCTGCTGGCGACCGATTTGGTGGCGCCGCTCGCGATGTCGGCTTCCTCGAAGCGCACCGATTGCCATTGTTCCGCGGCGCCGAGATCGATATCGGCGCGCGCTTCCACGTCGAGCAGCAGCGTATCGAGCACCTTGGCTGGATGGAGCGCGACGGGCGTGGTGAAATCGTCGAGCGCGGCCGGATCGATGCGCGCGATCGCGGCACGGCCGGGATTGGTGCGCGCGCCGAGCGTCACCGTGCGTTGGGACGGCACCGGGCAGTCGATCGCGTCGAGCCGCGCCTCGGCGCTCGCGAGCTCGACGTAGAGCGGCAGGCGGATGCTCGCGAGGCCGCCCAGGCCGGGGAGCGCCGCGGTGCCGGCGGTCGCCTCGACGTAGATGCGGGCCTGCGCGGTGCGGACGATCGGCGCGCCGGTGTCACCGATCGCGACCCAGGGCGATTGCTCCGCGGGCTCGCCGAGCGCGACCGTCACGCTCGTGCTCGCGAGCCCCGCGACCGAGGCGCCGAGATCGAGCCGGATGCGGCGCTCGGCGCTCGATCGTTCGAGCAGGGTCGAGATCAGCGACAGCGCGTTGATGCGCGCGAGTCCCTCGGGGCCGGCGCTGGCGCCGCCCATCGGGCCGAGGTCGATCAAGCGGTCGAGCGGCATCGCGGCGTCGCCGACCTGCGCCGCGAGCGTGCGCAATGCCTCGGCGGCCGCCGAATCGGGGGTCACGCTCGCCGCCGCGGCGAGAGCGTCGCCGACCGACACCTGCGTGCCGAGCAGTTCGTCGTAGCTGCCTGCCGACAGATGCGCCTGCGTGCGCAATGCATCGAGCCAGGCGAACAGATCGACATCGGCGCCGGCGAGCGCGCGATAATCGAGCAGTTTCAGCGAGACGGTCGAGCCGGTGAGCCCGGAGAGCAAGGCGTTGAGCACGCCGCCGTCGAGCGAGGCGAGGCGGCTGCCGATCGCGAAGCTCGCCATGCGCGCCTGCGCCGCGGTGGCGGAGCGCGCGATCCTGATCGCGCGGTGCCCGAAGATCGCGCCAAAAAAGGTGGGCGTATCAGCGGTGAGCGTTACCCGGGCGGCATCGGCGGGGGTGGTGTCGGCGGTGTAGCGGTCGCCCGGCGCGATGCTGGTGTCGGCGCGATAGCTGCCGGTGGACGTCGCGACCGTGACGGGAAGGTCGAAGTGCGACGCGGCGACCGCGCGTTCGGCGGCGGCTTGGGCGTGCGCGGGATCGGTCGCGGCGGCGAGCGCGGCGGCGTCCGCCACGCCTTGCAGCCGGCGCGTCGCGAGCGTGGCGCTGCCGATGTCGATCGCGAGCGCGGCGGCGCCGATCGCGACCGGCATCGCCAGCGCGACGATCACGCCGACCCCGGCGCGGCGGTTGCGGGCGAGGCTCTTCATGCGCCGGCTCCCGGCGTCAGCACCTCGGCGTTGCGCGCGATCCGGCTCGACGGCATCGGCACCAACGGAAAGCGGATGAGGCGCGCGCCCGCGTCGAGCGTGACGCGGACCGCGATCGTCGCGCCGTCCTCGCTGACCGCGACCTCCATCGCGCCTGCATCGACCTCGGGATTGGCCGCCGCGGCAGCATCGGCGGCGTGGATCGCGAGCTGGCGGCGCTCGGCCGGGGTCAGACCCGCGATCGTGGCGCGCGCGGCGTCGTTGGCGATCTGCTGCACGCTGTGCGCGATCAGGAAATACTGGCCGTAGCAGACCAGCCCGAGCAGCAAGGTGACGAGCAGCGGCAGCACCAGCGCCATCTCGACGATGACGGCGCCGCGCCGGTCGGCGATCAACGGTCGCTTGGTGTGATGCATGACGTGCCTCCAGAGGGCACATCATGGCGTCAGGCGTTTAGCGCGCCGCCAAAGCTCGCGACGACGCGATCACGTAATTTACGTCGGCCGGATCAGCGCGGGCGGGGGCCGCCGAAGGGGAGGGGGGGCGGCGGGCGGCGGTCGCGGCGCGGGAGCTGCGCCTGATAGGCGTGGCCGCAATGCGCCACGCAATAGGGGAAGCCGGGATTCACCGGATCGCCGCAGAAATGGAAATCGGGCTCGCCGGGATGGCCGATCGGCCATTTGCAGATGCGGTCGTTGAGGTCGAGCAGCGTCGTCTTGCCCGCAATCTCCGGGCTGGGGCGCGCGGGCACCAGCCGGCGCGGCGGCGCGGGCGTGGCGGGCGGCTGCTGCTCGCCCGGCGACTGGCGCACGAACCCGCCCGGACCGATCGACCGCAGCACGACGCGGTCTTCCTTCGGCGCGGCTGCGGCGGGGGCAGGCGGGTGCGCGGGTGCGGGGCTGGGCGCCGGCGTAGCGACGGGCGCGGGCCGGGGCGCCGGTTTCGCCTCGGCCGCCGGCTTGGGCGCGGGCTTCGGCGCTGCCTTGGGCGCCTCGTCGTCATTGGGCTTGACCGGCGACGGGCGCGATTGCAGCCCGAGGCGATGCGCCTTGCCGATGACGGCATTGCGGCTCACCCCGCCGAGCGCCTCGGCGATCTGGCTCGCGGTCATTCCCTTTTCCCACATCGTCTTGAGCGTATCGATGCGTTCGTCGGTCCAGGCCATGTCGGTCCTTCAAAATTCGTTGCCGGGTTGCGGGCGGCGGCGGCAGCGATTACGCGATCGCAGCATGAGCAGCCAGCCCCCTTTCGGCGAAATCCAGTCGGCGGTGGCGAACGCCCCCGGCGTCCCCGTCATCAGGAACGTCAATTGGGGCGGTCTTCGCACGCTCTATATCAAGGAGGTGCGGCGGTTCTTCAAGGTCCAGCTCCAGACGATCTGGGCGCCGGCGATCACGACGCTCCTTTATCTCATCATTTTCACCGTTGCCCTGGGCGGGCGGGGGCGCGCGCAGGTGATGGGCGTGCCCTTCGCCGATTTCATCGCGCCGGGGCTGATCGTCATGGGTATGCTCCAGAACGCCTTCGCCAATGCGAGCTTCTCGCTGCTCGTCGGCAAGATCCAGGGCACGATCGTCGATTACCTCCAGCCGCCGCTGTCGACGTCGGAATTGCTCGCGGGGATCGCCGCGGGCGCGGTGACGCGCGCCTTCTGCGTCGGCGGGGCGGTGTGGATCGCGATGGCGCTGTGGCCCGGCATCGACGTGACGCCGCGGCACGTGTGGGCGATCCTGTGGTTCGGCTTCCTCGGCGCGCTGTTCCTGTCGTTCCTCGGCGTGCTCACCTCGATCTGGGCGGAGAAGTTCGATCATGCCGCGGCGGTCACCAATTTCGTGGTCGCGCCGCTCGCGCTGCTCTCGGGCACGTTCTATTCGGTCGATCGCCTCGCGCCCGCCTTCCGCACGATCAGCCATCTCAACCCGTTCTTCTACATTATCTCGGGCTTTCGCTACGGCTTCCTGGGCGTCGCGGACTCGCCGATCGTGCTCGGCTCGGTGCTGGCGCTCGCGATCAACGTCGTGCTCGGCGTGCTGTGCTACGCGCTGCTCAGGCGCGGGTGGAAGCTCAAGAGTTAGCAATCTTCGTCATGCCGGACTTGTTCCGGCATCCACTCCTCCGCGCACGATAGCGTTCGAGGCGCGGCGGATCCCGGAACAAGTCCGGGGTGACGAGGGAGTTATGCAACGTCCCGCTTTCGCAGGAGCACTGTTCGGCGCGGTGTTGCGTCGGTTCGGCCGCAGTTCTAGAAGCGCGGGCAGGCAGTCCGCTGGGGCTGCCGTTTTGCTTTTGCCGACAGGAGACCCTTGCGATGACCATCACGCCGCTCATGCCCGTCTACCCGCGGTGCGACGTGCGGCCGGTGCGAGGCGAGGGGGTGTATCTGATCGGCGAGGACGGTCGCCGCTTCCTCGATTTCGCCAGCGGGATCGCCGTCAACGCGCTCGGCCACAGCCATCCGCATCTGATCGGCGCGATCCAGAAGCAGGCCGAGACGCTGATGCACGTCTCGAACATGTATGGCAGCCCGCAGGGCGAGCATCTGGCGCAGCGGCTGGTCGACAATACATTTGCCGACACGGTGTTCTTCACCAATTCGGGCGCCGAGGCGGTCGAGTGCGCGATCAAGACCGCGCGGCGCTATCATTATGCCGACGGCAACCCCGAGCGGCACGACCTCATCACCTTCAACATGGCGTTCCACGGGCGCACGCTGGGCACGATCTCGGCGACCAATTCGGCGAAGATGCGCGACGGCTTCGAGCCGCTGCTGCCCGGCTTCAAATATGCGGAGTTCAACGATCTCGACGGCGCGCTGGCGCTGATCGACGAGCATACCGCCGGCTTCCTGGTCGAGCCGATCCAGGGCGAGGGCGGCATCCGCCCGGCCACCGACGACTTCATGCACGGTCTCAAAAAGGCGTGCGACGAGCACGGGCTGCTGCTGGTGCTCGACGAGGTGCAGGCGGGCTATGGCCGCACCGGCAAGTTCTTCGCGCACGAGCTCTACGGCATTACTCCCGACATCATGGCGGTGGCCAAGGGGATCGGCGGGGGCTTCCCGCTCGGCGCGTGCCTCGCGACCGAGGAAGCCGCCAAGGGCATGGTGTTCGGCACGCACGGCTCGACCTATGGCGGCAACCCGCTGGCGATGGCCGCGGGCGAGGCGGTACTCGACGTCATGCTCGAACCCGGCTTCCTCGAGCATGTCGAGGCGATGGGCGAGCGGCTGCGCGCGAGCCTCGAACAGCTCATTCCCAATCACGATCACTTGTTCGAAAGCGTCCGCGGCAAGGGGCTGATGCAGGGGCTCAAGCTCAAGCACCCGAGCCGCGATTTCGTGGCGCATCTGCGCGACAACCACGGGCTGCTGACGGCCGCGGCGGGCGATAACACGGTGCGCCTGCTGCCGCCGCTGATCGTCGACGAGAGCCATATCGCCGAGGCGATCGAGCGGCTGTCGGACGGGGCGCGGACCTATGCGGTGCCGAGCGATGATTGAGGCGTGCCCATTCCTCCCCGGCACGGGAGCATCGGGTCGGATCGTCCCCCGGACGATCCTTGGCCATGCGGGGCATGGTCAACCCGATGCTGGGACCGCGCCCGAAGGGCGTGGTGGAGAGGCCGCCGTGAAACGGCGGCTGCGCCGCCGCCCCTCCACCAAGCCGCTGCGCGTCTTGGTCCCCCTCCCCTTGCAGGGGAGGATTTGGTGATGCGCCACTTCCTCGATCTTGCTTCGGCCGGCTCGGACGGCGTGGCCGCGATGCTGGCCGATGCGCTCGATCGCAAGGCGGCGCGCAAGGGCTGGCCCAAGGGCAAGGCCGATGCGGACGCCCCGCTCGCGGGGCGTGTGCTGGCAATGGTGTTCGAGAAGAACTCGACGCGCACGCGTGTCAGTTTCGACATGGCGATGCGGCAATTGGGCGGCTCGGCGCTGGTGCTCGACGCCGCGACCAGCCAGCTCGGGCGCGGCGAGACGGTGGCGGATACCGCGCGCGTGCTCTCGGGCTATTGCGACGCGATCATGGTGCGCACCGACGATCACGCCAAATTGCTGGAAATGGCGGAATACGCCTCGGTGCCGGTGATCAACGGGCTGACCGACGCGTCGCATCCGTGCCAGATCATGGCGGACCTGCTGACGATCATCGAGGCGGGCAAGCGGCTTCCCGGCCTGAAGGTGGCGTGGCTGGGGGACGGCAACAATGTGCTCGCCTCGATCATGGAAGCGGCCGGGCTGATGCAATTCGAGGTGGTTGCCGCCTGTCCGCAGGGCTATCAGCCGAGCGAGGCCGATCTCGCGCTGGGGCAGGGCCGTGCGCGCTGCGTCGGCACGGCGCGCGAGGCGATCGAGGGCGCGGACGTGATCGTCACCGATACGTGGATCTCGATGGGGCAGGATCACGCCGATACCAAGCTCGCGGCGATGATGCCGTTCCAGGTGACGGCCGACCTGATGGCGGGGGCGAAGGCGGATGCGGCCTTCCTCCACTGCCTGCCCGCGCATCGCGGCGAGGAAGTGACGGCGGACGTGATCGACGGACCGCAATCGCTGATCTGGCCCGAGGCGGAGAACCGGCTCCACGCGCAGAAATCGGTGCTACGCTGGTGTTTCGGGCAGATCGGTTGATCGCGGCGGAGGCGTTTCCTATTTAACGTTCTCGCCCCTATTCCCCGTTCGCCCTGAGCCTGTCGAAGGGCCGTTCTTCTTTGGCTGAAGAAGAAAGAGCGGGGCTTCGACAAGCTCAGCCCGAACGGTATTCCTGATGCGCGATTCCTTGTCCCCCGATCTCGATCGCGCGCTCGGTTTCGCGATTCCCGGCCGGCATGCGCGCGGGCGGCTGGTGCGGCTGGGGCCGGTGCTCGACGAAATATTGTCGGCGCACGCCTATCCGCCCGTGATCGAGGCGCTGCTGGCGCAGGCGCTGACGCTGGCCGCGCTGATCGGCTCGACGCTCAAGGATGCGGGCGGGCAGCTGACGATGCAGGCGCAGTCGGAAACCGGGCCGGTGCAATTGCTCGTGTGCGATTATCGCGGCGGCGAGGTGCGCGGCTATGTCCAGTTCGATGCCGAGCGGCTGGCCGAGATGCCCGCCGAACCGACGCTGTTCGCGCTGTTCGGCTCGGGCTATCTCGCGATCACCTTCGATCACGCGCTGACCGGCGAGCGCTATCAGGGGATCGTGCCGTTGGACGGCGATACGCTGGCGGATGCCGCGCAGCGCTATTTCGTGCAGTCGGAGCAGATCCCGACGCAGGTGCGCCTCGGCATGGAGCGCGACGCCGACGGCCGCCATCGCGCGGGCGGGCTGTTCCTCCAGCACCTGCCCGAGGGCGAGGAGGGGCGCGATCGCCTCCACACCCGGCTCGATCATCCCGAATGGGAGCATGTCGCAGCGCTTGCCGCAACGATGGGGGTGGACGAGCTCGCCGATCCCGACGTGCCGCTCGAGACGCTGGTGTGGCGCCTGTTCAACGAAGAGGACGAGGTTCGCGTGCTCGCCGAAACCCGCCTGTCGCGCGGCTGCCGCTGCACGCCCGACTATATCGCGCAGGTGCTCGCCAAGTTTCCGCCCGAGGAGCAGCGCGAGATGGCCGACGAAAACGGCGTGATCACCGTCGATTGCGCCTTCTGCGCGACGAGCTTTCCGGTCGAGGTCGCTGCTGCCTGACCGAATTTGGATTCAGCTTCGCTGAATCGGCACGGCACCGGCCAGCATCGGGTGAACGGTACCCCGCACCGTTCAGGTCATGCCGGGGGCATGACCGACCCGTTGCTCCCCCACCCCACCTCCCATGCAAATATAATGACTTGGGAGGCGGGGTGGGGGAGCGGGCCGGTGCCGCCCTCCACACAAGGCATCAGCCGTTAAGCGTGGGTTTACCCTGGCCGTGCTACGACGATGATCGTGTCATTCATGGGCACGCTTTTCTCCCTAGATGGTCCGCAAGGACTGGCCTGGGCCGCTCTTACCGGCGGCCCGTTTTTTGCCGGGATTGCGCTTTTCCCGTGCCGTCCGTAGCGAACGCGTCATGACAGACGATTCCCCCCTCGCCGTCGCGCTCGTCTCGGGCGGGCTCGATTCGATGGTTGCCGCGGCGCGCGCGAAGGAGGACGGCTTCCGCCTGCTCGCGCTTTCGATCGACTACAACCAGCGCCATCAGGTCGAGCTTGCCGCGGCGCGGCGGATTGCGAGCATGCTAGGGGCGGAGCGCCACGTCGTGCTGCCGCTCGATCTGTCGGCGTTCGGCGGATCGGCGCTGACGGCCGACATCGCCGTGCCCAAAAGCGGTGTGGGCGAGGGCATTCCCGTCACCTATGTGCCCGCGCGCAACACGATCTTCCTCAGCCTCGCGCTGGGCTGGGCCGAGGCGGCGGGCGCACGCGACCTCTATATCGGCATCAACGCGCTCGATTATTCGGGCTATCCCGATTGCCGGCCCGAGTTCGTGAGCGCGTTCGAGGCGATGGCTGCGCGCGCGACAAAGGCCGGCGTCGAGGGCGAGCGCTTCACGGTGCGCGCGCCGCTCCAGCATCTGAGCAAGGCCGATATCGTGCGCGAGGCGGCGCGGCTGGGGCTCGACGCGGGGCTGAGTTGGTCGTGCTACGATCCGGCGCCGGGCGGCGTGCATTGCGGGCTATGCGACAGCTGCCGGCTGCGCGCGAAGGGCTTTGCCGAGGCCGGGCTGCCCGATCCGACCGTCTACGCGACCGCGCCCTGATATGGCCTATGCCGTCAAGGAGATGTTTCTCACGCTCCAGGGCGAGGGCGTGCAGTGCGGCCGGCGCGCGGTGTTCGTGCGCTTCGCGGGATGCAATCTGTGGTCGGGGCGGGAGCAGGACCGGGCGAGCGCCGTCTGCCGCTTCTGCGACACCGATTTCGTCGGCACCGACGGCGCGGGCGGGGGGAAGTTCGCCGATACCGAGGTGCTGGCGGCTGCGGTCGAGGGATTTTGGGGTGAAGGCGGCGAGAACCGCTTCGTCGTGCTCACCGGCGGCGAGCCGATGCTGCAGGTCGACGACGCGCTGGTCGCGGCGCTGCACGCGCGCGGTTTCGCGATCGCGATCGAGACCAACGGCACGCTGGCCGTGCATCCGGCGATCGACTGGGTGTGCGTCAGCCCCAAGGCGGGTAGCGAGGTCGTCCAGCGCAACGGCGACGAATTGAAGCTGGTCTGGCCGCAGGACGGGATCGATCCCGTCGCGCTCGAAAGCTGGGATTTCCGCCATTTCCTGATCCAGCCCAAGGACGACCCGCAGGCCGCCGCGAACCGTGCGGCGGCGATCGCGCTCGTCATGGAACGCCCGCGGTGGCGGCTTTCGACCCAGACGCACAAGGTGCTCGGGTTGCGGTAGAAGCCTATCGCTGCGCCAGGGCTGCCGTGCCGCCGCCGGGGAGCGGATAGGCAGCGCCGCAGCGCTTGGTGTCCCAAACGTCCTTCCTGGTCCAGCAATCCTCGTCGAAGCGCGGCAGCAGCGGCGGGCCGACGAAGATCCGGCTGGGGAAGCGCTGCTCGCCCCAGGGGACGAGGCTGTTGTGGAGCTCGCGCATCCGGTTGAGCGCGACCTCGCCCATGGTCCCGCGCGGCGCGTAGAGCACGTCGCGGCCGATCGACGACATGGTCTGACAGAAGGTGTATTGCGCCGAAACCGTCGAGAAGCTCGAATAGATGACGGTGCTGAAATGATCCAGTGCCCCCTGGCCTTCGCGCTTCTTCTTGCCGTTTGTACGAACGAAATAGGCGAGCAACGTGTCGAGCGAGGCGGCCAGCTCTTCCTTGTGGTCCTTGAGCATCGCATTGTAGTTCGGCCGCGTCAGCAGCGTCGGCTCGAACTCGCATTGCAGCGCTGCGACGTTGAGCGCCGCGCGCAGCGTCCACACCATCTCCGCGCGCAGTTCCGCAGGGGTCGCGCCGGGCAGAGTCTGGCCGATGCCGGGCTCGGCGCCCGTCACGCGCGGGCCGCTCAGGTCGCGCGACTTGAAGAAGAACTGCGCCGATGCGGGCACAGCCGAAAAGAAGGTGATCGCCGCGGTCGCCGCGGCCAGTATTCGAAACACGCTCATGCCATCCTCGCCCCAGGCCGTGCTCATGAATCTAGAAGAATCCGCAGGTTTGCCCAAGCCCTTTCTGGCGCAGCTAGGAACAATCGACCGTTCCCGAGGTGCGTCGCGGCTTCTTACGCGGCCGAATCGAAAGGGCCGCCCGGTCGCCCGGACGGCCCCTGCGTATCGCACGGCGCCGCACGCGCGGCGGCCGGCGCGATCGCGATGATTACATCGCGTTGGCGGTGGTGTCGTTCGCCATCGCGTCGGCCGCGCCGGTGTCGTTCGCCAGCGCGGTATCGTTGGCGAGCATGGCGTCGTTGCCCATCGTGCCGTCGACCGCGGTCATGTTGTCGGTCATGGTGCCCATGTCGTCCATGGCGTTCATGTCGGTCACGAGAGTGTTGTCGGTGGTCGTCTCGGTCTTGTCGCCGCAGGCCGACACCGCGAGAGCGGCACCGGCGATCAGCGTACCGGTGACCAGCTTGGAAATGATTGCACGCATTTGTAGCTCCCTAATTGGTGGATTTGGACGGCCGTGGCGGCCCTATATACCCAAACCGGCGTGGACATTAGTCGGATATGGGGCGCCTCTCAAGCCTCGTTTTCTCCCGTGGTTCCGAGAGACCTGATGAACGCGTCGCTGTGCAACGCCAGAGCCGCGTCGAAAGTTGCAAAATCGGCGCTTTTGCCCAGTTCGGCGACGCTGGTGACCGGAAATTCGGGCAATCCGCACGGCACGATTCCGCCGAAATGTGCCAAATTCGGGGCGATATTCACCGAAAAGCCGTGCAGCGTCACCCATTTGCGCACGCGCACGCCGATCGCGCCGATCTTTGCTTCCGCACCGCCGTCGCGGGTCCAGATTCCAATGCGTTCGGGCACCGGAAAGGCATCGATCCCGATTCGGGACAAAGCCGCGATCACCCAGTTTTCCAGCGCGTGGACGTAGCAGCGCACGTCGCGCCCGCGTCCGGACAGATCGAGAACGACGTAGCCGATCCGCTGCCCGGGCCCGTGATAGGTGTATTTGCCGCCGCGCCCCGTCTTGTGGACCGGAAAGCGCGGATCGAGCAGATCGGCGGGGTTGGCGCTGGTGCCTGCGGTGTAGATCGGCGGGTGCTCGAGCAGCCAGATCAGCTCGGGCGCGGTGCCCGCGAGCACGGCCGCGGCGCGCGTCTCCATCTCGGCCACCGCCTCCTCATAAGGCACCGGCGCGTCGGAAACGCGCCATTCGATGTCGGTCGGTGGAGTCGTCGTCACGGCGCCGCTCTTGCCGCGCCGCCCGCGCGCGCGCAACCATTGGCAAGCAGGCGTCGGGTGCGTAGACCGGCAGCAGCATCAGTGGGGAGCATCGCAATGATCAAGATGGGGACGATCTGGGACCGCACCGTGGCGGTCATCGGCGACCGGACGGCCGCGCTGACGCCGATCGTGCTCGCGCTGATCTTCGTGCCGCTATGCATTCAGGGAATCTCCACCCCGGCGATGGAGGTGGCCGGCGAAGGCACGCGCGCCCTGCTCGCGCTGGTCTTGCTGGCGCTCTCGCTGCTGATGCTGTGGGGGCAGCTGTCGATCGTGGCGCTCGTGGTCGAGCCCGGATCGAGCGCGCGGGCCGCGGCCGGGCTCGGGGGACGGCGGCTGCTGCCCGATCTGGGCATCAGCATCGTCGTCGGCCTGATCTTCCTCGCGTTTGCCTTGCCCGTGATCGTCGCGGTTGCGGCCGCCGGTGGAGACTGGGTGGCGACCGGGCCGGGGCACTGGATGCTCGCCACGCCGCTGCCGGCGGGCATCAAGCTGTTCGTCGGGCTCTACATGCTGGTCTATGTCGTCTTCTTCATCTGGGCGGCGGCGCGGCTCGCCTTGCTCCATTCGGTGATCGTCGCCGAGCGCCGCGGCATCGCGGCGATCAAGCGCGCCTTCCAGCTCACGCGCGGGCTCGCGCTCAAGATCATCGGCGTGCTCATCCTCTTCCTGATCGTGTTCGCGGTGTGCAGCATGGCGGTGTCGGCCGTGCTCGGCTCGGTCTTCCAGCTACTGTTCGGCGGTGATGGTGCGATCACGCTGGCGACCGTGCTCACCGCAATCGCGAGTGCGGCGGTGACCACGGCATTCACCACGCTCGCTTCGGTGTTCGCCGCGGAGCTTTACCTCGCCGCCCGCGCGCTGCGCGACGCCCCCGTCGAGGCAGAATGACGCCCGATCTCGTCGGGGCCATGCGCGGGGCCTGGGCGCGGCTGCGCGCCGATATCGGGGTGCTGCTGCCGGTGGCGGGGCTGCTCCTGTTCCTGCCTCAGCTGGCGCTGCTCCTGCTGCTCGATGCGCCCGAGCCGCCGGCGGGCGGTGCCTCGGCCGCCTCGATCGACGCGCAGGCGCAGGTGATCGCCGAATGGCTGGTCAAGAACAGCGGCTGGTATCTCGGCGCCTATCTGTGCGCCTTCTACGGCGTGCTCGTGATCCTGTCGCTCTATCTCGATCGCCGTCGGCCCGATCTCAAGGGCGCGCTAGGGCATGCCTTGCGGCTGCTGCCGCGCTACCTGCTGTCGGTGGTGCTGGTCGGGCTGCCGGTGGTGTTCGGGATCGGCCTGCTGGGGCCGTTGATGGGCGGGGCGATGATCATTCTGCTCGTGCCCGCTTTCTACTGGATCGTGCGCACGATGCTGACGGGTGCCGCGATCGTCGCCGAACGGCCGCTGGGTGCGGCGCGTGCGGTGAAGCGCAGCATCGCGCTGACGCGGGGGCACGGGCTGGTGATCGCGGCGCTGGTGGCGCTCGTCACCTTCGCCGCCGAATTGGTGGCGCAGCTCTTTGTGGGGGCGGGCACGCTGATGAGCTCGGCGCATGCGGTCAATCCGATCGCGATGGCGCTGGTGGACGGACTCGCGGCGCTCGTCCAGTCGGGCGCGGCGCTGTTCCTCGTCTTGCTCCAGATCGAATTCTACAGACGCCTGTCGGCTAAATAGGGGATTTGCGGCGCGGCGTCGGCGGGCAGCACGCCCAGCGCGCGCGGATCGTCGAAGGTTTCGATCGTGCGGCGGACGGGGGTGAACCCGCTCGCGCGGTAGAAACCGAGCGCCGCGGGGTGATCGAGCGTGCAGGTGTTGACCCAGACGCGCGTCACGTCCTTGCGCCAGGCGAGCGTCAGCGCGTGCGCCATCAGCCAGCGGCCATGGCCCTGACCGGCAAGCTCGGGCACCAGCCCGACATAGGAAAGCTCGCATTGCCCGGCATGGCGGTGATCGAGCTCGAGCATTCCGACCTCGACGCCCTGGCGATCGACCGCGGCGAACACCGAAACTTCGGGGTCGCGGATGATCGCGGCGAGATCGGCCTCGTCCATCACCAGCCGCGAGAACCATAGCCAGGGCCCGCCGACTCGACGGAACAGGGCGCGATATTTGTCGGTCTGAGGATGGTCCCAGCGCACCAGCCGCAAGGGCGACTCGGGGATCGGCCGGAGCGGCGGCCGGGCGGTCATTTCCAGCGTGGTGACGATCGTCGCCAGCTGGTCGTCGCGGACCGGCGTCAGTCCCATGTGGGATTCCTCGTTACGGCACCAGCCCGCTCCCCCACCCGGCCACCCAGCGCCAGTATCCTATGGGTGGCCGGGTGGGGGAGCGGGCTGGTGCCGGTCATAAAATCATCAGTCCCACGTCGCTTCGGGCGGCAGGCTCATCAGAATCGCGTCGATATTGCCGCCGGTCTTGAGCCCGAACAGCGTGCCGCGATCGTAGACGAGGTTGAATTCGGCATAGCGCCCGCGCCAGGCGAGCTGGCGGGCCTTGTCGGCCTGGGTCCAGGGCGTATCCATGCGGCGGCGCACGATCTTCGGGAAGATGTCGAGAAAGGCGCGGGCGACATCCTGCGTGAAGGCGAAATTCGCGTCGAAATCGCCTTCGAGATGATCGTAGAAAATGCCGCCGACGCCGCGGTGCGCCTTGCGGTGGGGGATGTAGAAATACTCGTCCGCCCATTGCTTGAAGCGCGGATAGTGCGCCGGATCGTGCGCGTCGCACGCGGTCTTCAGCGCGGCGTGGAAATCGGCGGTGTCCTCTTCGTAGGGGATCGGGGGGTTGAGGTCCGCGCCGCCGCCGAACCAGCGCCTGGTCGTGACGAGGAAGCGCGTGTTCATGTGAACCGCGGGAACGTGCGGGTTCGCCATATGCGCGACCAGGCTGATGCCGGTGGCGAAGAAGCGCGGATCCTCGGCGGCGCCGTGGATCGACTTGGCGAACTCGCCCTCGAACGCACCGCCGACGGTCGAGACGTTGACGCCGACCTTCTCGAACACCTTGCCTTTCATCACCCCGCGCACCCCGCCGCCGCCGGGTTCGCCCGAGGGATCGGCGCGGTCCCAGGGGGTGTAGGCGAAGGTCGCGTCAGAGCCGGCTTCGGCTTCGATCGCCTCGAATTCGGCGCAGATCCGGTCACGAAGCGATTCGAACCAGGTGCGGGCGGCGGATTGCTGGGGATCGAGCGAGAGCATGCCGCCTCTATTCCGCCGGGGCCGGTGCGAGTCGAGGGCAATTCCGCCTTACGCGCGATCCGTGACCGCTGATGTCGAACAGGGGCTGGCAAAATCGGGCGCGGCATGGCAGGCTTAAAATCATATTTATAGGAGACAAAGGTGGGCTGGTTGAATCGTCGTCGTGCCGCGCTGCTCGCGCTGGGCGCACTCACTCTGGCTGGAAATGCACCGGACGGCAGGGCGGCGGCGGACACCTCGCCGACGGCGGTGACGACCGCGCAGAGCGAAAGCGAGATTCGCGCCGCGCTCAAATCGCGCGACCGGGCGATCCACGTGACGCGGGACTGGATCCGCGATCCCTTCATCGCGCTCGGCCCCGATGGCTATTATTACCTCACCGGCACCCGGCCCAACGTCGCCGACGGCGTGGTCGATCCGCGCAACAACGGCCTGAAGGGCCATTCGGTGGTCGGCCAGGAAGTACGCGTCTATCGCAGCCGCGACATGGCGAGTTGGGCGCCGTTCGGCACCGTCTACGACCAGAAGGACAATTACTGGTACGCCGCCGATCGCGCGACCTACGACAAGGCGCCGTTCAAGGCCTGGCGGCTGTGGGCGCCCGAACTTCATTGGGTCGACGGGCATTGGGTGATCGTGCACACGACGCCGAAACCGCTCACCGGCTTTTCCAACCTTGCGATTTCGCAGGGCCGCGAATTGAAGGGGCCGTGGCGCTCACCGATGGGCGAGGCGATGCGGTTGAAGCACGATCCGGCGCTGTTCGTCGATCGCGACGGGTCGAAATACCTGCTGTGGGGCGCCGACCGGATCGCGAAGATCAAGCCGGATTTCAGCGGCTTCGCATCGCCCGAGACAAGGATCAAGCCGGCGAACCGCAAGATGGGGCACGAGGGCACCTTCATGCTCCGCATCGGCGAGAAGTACGTCTATTTCGGCACCGGCTGGTCCGCCGACAAGCCGCGAACGGGCTCGTACAATCTCTATTACGCGGTCGGCGACAGCCCGTTCGGGCCGTTCGGCGACCGCCGTCTCGCCGGGCGGTTCCTCGGGCACGGCACCCTGTTCCAGGACAAGGACGGGCGTTGGTGGTGCACCGCCTTCTACAATGCCGACACGCCGGTCACGACGCGCGAGCAGGTCGCGAGCGGAAAGGAGCCGTCGACCAGCGTGACGATCAACGAGCAAGGCGTGACGATCGTGCCGATGGACGTGCAGGTGACGCACGACGGCGACGTAGTGGTGCGCGCGCTCGATCCGGCCTACGCCAAGGCCGGGCCCGAAGAAGTGCAGAAATTCTGAGGCGTCGCGCGCTGCGTCAGCGGGGCCAGCCGCGGGTCTGGCGCAGCGCTTCGCCGAGGACGATCGCGCCCGCCACCGCGACGTTGAGCGAGCGGAAGCCCGCGCGCATCGGAATCCGCACGCTGAGATCGGCGCGGTCGTGAACATGCGCCGGCACGCCCGCGCTCTCGCTGCCGAGCAGCAGCGTGTCGCCGGGCTCGAACTTTGCTTCGTCCAGTCGCACGCCGCCTTGGGTCGTCAGCAGCACGATGCGGCCCGCCTGCGCCTCGAAGGCACCCCAATCGGCGTGGCGCGTCACCTCGGCTTGTGCGGCATAATCCATTCCGGCGCGCGCAAGTGCCCGATCCGAAAAGGCGAATCCCATCGGCTCGATCAGATCGACGGCGACGCCGAGACACGCCGCGAGCCGCAGGATCGTGCCGACATTGCCAGCGATATCGGGTTGGTGGAGCGCCAATCGCATGGCTTCCCGCCTAGCCGCACGATCGTTACGGCGGCAAGAGTCCAGAAAAGCCATTGGCAAAGCTGCATCTCGGACGCTATCAGGCCGCCAACCTCCGTGGGGACGGAGCGTTCGGCGCGGCGTTCTGCCGGTTCGGCGCATCCGCTCGTCGCGGGTGCGGTGCATGGGGAATTCGAGTGCAAGGGCAAGTGAATGGCAAGTGCTGAAACCGCGGTTCCGCCGGGCGAATCGCCCGATCCCTATCTGGAAGAAACGCACGATCCCCGCCGTCGAGATTTCATCAACATCGCCGCCGTGTCCTTCGCGGGCGTCGGCGCGGCCGTGGTCGTGCTGCCGCTCGTCAACCAGATGAACCCGTCGGCCGACGTGCTCGCGCTGTCGACGACCGAGGTCGATCTCTCCAAGATCACCGAGGGCCAGGCGGTGACGACGAGCTTCCGGTCGCAGCCTCTGTTCGTGCGCTATCTCACCGCGAAGGAAATCGCCGAGGCCGATGCGGTGCCGATGTCGGACCTGCGCGATCCCGAGACGCTCGAGCAGCGGACCAAGGAAGGCCACAAGAACTGGCTGATCACGATCGGCGTCTGCACGCATCTTGGCTGCGTGCCGCTGGGCAACAAGGAAGGCGAGCCGCGCGGCGAATATGGCGGCTATTTCTGCCCCTGCCACGGCTCGCAATACGACACCGCGGCGCGTATCCGCAAAGGCCCGGCGCCGCGCAACCTGGCGGTGCCCGACTATGCATTCACGTCCGATACGATCGTAAAGGTGGGGTCGTAAGATGAGCTTTCCCTGGGCAAACCAGTATCAGCCGAAGAACCCGGTCATGCGCTGGGTGGACGAGCGGCTGCCGCTTCCCCGTCTCGCCTACAACGCGGTCGGCGCGGGCTATCCGGTGCCGCGCAACCTCAACTATTTCTGGAATTTCGGCGTTCTCGCCGGCGTCGCGCTGACGATCCAGATCGTCACCGGCATCGTGCTCGCGATGCACTATGCCGCGAACGCGGACATCGCCTTCGCCTCGGTCGAGCACATCATGCGCGACGTCAATGCGGGCTGGCTGCTGCGCTATGCGCACGCGACGGGCGCGTCGATGTTCTTCATCGTCGTCTACATCCACATCTTCCGCGGGCTTTATTACGGATCGTATAAGGCGCCGCGCGAGATGGTGTGGCTGCTCGGCGTCGTCATCTTCCTGCTGATGATGGCGACCGCGTTCATGGGCTATGTGCTTCCTTGGGGGCAGATGAGCTTCTGGGGCGCGCAGGTGATCACCGGCTTCTTCTCGGCGATTCCCGTGGTGGGCGAATCGGTGCGCGTGTGGTTGCTGGGCGGGTTCGCGCCGGGCGATGCCTCGCTCAACCGCTTCTTCTCGCTCCATTACCTGCTGCCGTTCGTGATCGCGGGCGTGATCATCCTCCACATCTGGGCGCTGCACATCCCGGGCTCGTCGAACCCGACCGGCGTCGAGGTGAAGGGCGAGCAGGACACGGTGCCGTTCCATCCCTATTACACCGCCAAGGACGGCGTCGGTGTCGGCGTGTTCCTGCTGGTGTTCGCGGTGATTCTGTTCTTCGCGCCCAATTATCTGGGACATGCGGACAATTACATCCCGGCGAACCCGCTCTCGACCCCGGCCGAGATCGTGCCCGAATGGTATTTCTGGCCGTTCTACGCGATTCTGCGCGCCTTCACGTTCAACTTCCTGTGGATCCCGGCCAAGCTGTGGGGCGTGCTGGCGATGTTCAGCTCGATCCTGCTGCTGTTCTTCCTGCCGTGGATCGACAGCTCGCCGGTGCGTTCGGGCAAGTATCGCCCCACCTTCCGCATCTTCTTCGGCATCCTGATCCTCGACATCCTGGTGCTGGGCTGGTGCGGCGGCTCGCCCGCGACACCGGGCTACGTCATCACCGGGCAGATCGCCGCGATCTACTATTTCGCGCACTTCCTGATCATCCTGCCGATCATCTCGCGCACCGAGCGGCCGCGGCCGCTGCCGAACTCGATCACCGAGGCCGTGCTCGCGAAGAAGGGCGGCACCGCGCCAACCGAAACCGCGCTGGCAGCCGAATAAGGGGCAACGAGAACAATGGTTCGTTTCTTTTCCTGGCTCGTCGGCGCAGGCTTCGTGGGTGCGCTGCTGTTCGCGCTGGTGAGCAGCGTCATCAGCGTCGTCGAGGAGCCGCCGCAGCCGACCGTCACCGAGGAATTCCACGAGCATCCCAAGCCGCTCGAGCTCGCCTCGGACGGGCCGTTCGGGAAGTTCGACAAGCAGCAGCTCCAGCGCGGCTTCCAGGTGTTCAAGGAAGTCTGCTCGGCGTGCCATTCGCTCGAGCTCGTGCATTTCCGCGATCTCGAGGGCATCGGCTACAACGAGGCCGAGGTGAAGGCGATCGCCGACCAGTGGGTGATCGAGCAGCCGACGGTCAATCCCGACACGGGCGAGGCCTCGACGCGCAAGAACCTGCCGTCCGATCCATTCCCCAAGCCCTTCGCCAATGACGTCGCCGCGCGCGCCGCGAACAACAACGCGCTGCCGCCCGACCTGTCGGACATGGTCAAGGCACGCGAGGGCGGGGCGCCGTACATCCACTCGATTCTGACCGGCTATCAGGATCCCAATCCCGAGATCGCCAAGAAATTCCCGGATTTCCAGGTGCTGCCCGGATTGCATTACAACCCGTATTTCGCGTCGCTCGCGATCGCGATGCCGCCGCCGCTGACCACCGACAATCAGGTCCAATATGTCGACGGCACCAAGGCGACGGTCGATCAGATGGCGACGGACGTGAGCGCGTTTCTCGTCTGGGCGGCGGAGCCCAAGCTCGAATCGCGCCACGCGGCGGGGTTCGCGGTGGTCGGTTTCCTCGTGATCTTCTGCTTCCTCACCTGGGGCGCCTACAAGAACGTCTGGCGCAACACGGAGCATTGAAAATGTTCCCCTCCCTTTCAGGGAGGGGATAGGGGTAGGTAGGCGGCGATCGAGGCTCGATGCCTCGGTCGCCGCTTCGCGTCGAGCGCCCCGCGTGCCGCGGCGCGCACCCACCCCCAGCCCCTCCCTGGAAGGGAGGGGAGCAGGATTGATATGAACGACGATCCCAAGGCGCGCATCCGGACGATCCCGGACTTTCCCAAGCCCGGGATCATGTTCCGCGACATCACCACGCTGTTGCTCGATCCCGAGGGATTGAAGACGACGGTCGATCGGATGGTCGCCGCGGCCGAGGGACCGGTCGACCTGGTCGCGGGGATCGAGGCGCGCGGCTTCCTGTTCGCGGCCGCGATCGCGGTGCCGCTCGGCGCGGGCGTGCTCCTCATCCGCAAGGACGGCAAGCTGCCCGGCGCGACCATCGCCGAGGATTACGCGCTCGAATACGGATCGGACCGGATCGCGATGCACGCCGACGCCTGCGCGCCCGGCGCGCGGGTGCTGCTGATCGACGACCTCATCGCCACCGGCGGCACCGCGCGCGCCGCTGTCCGCCTTCTCAGGAAGGCGGGCGCGATCGTTACCCAGGCGCAATTCGTGGTCGACCTGCCCGATCTCGGCGGCGCGGAGGCGTTGCGCGCGGACGGTATCGACGTCACCGCGTTGGTTTCGTTCTCGGGGCATTGACCGCGTCGACGCGTTGGCGCCATCTTCCGGAACTGCGCTGAAAGACCACGCGTTTTCTGCCCGTCGCGGTTCATGCCCGGGTCATCGTGCCCGTGCTATATCGACCCGCAACGGCAGTATTCCGCGTATCAGGAGAGTATCCATGTCCCTTTCCCGTCTCGGCATCGTCGGGCTCGTGCTCGCGGCCGGCCTCGGCCTCTCGGCCTGCGCTTCCGACGGCTATTACGGCGGCGCGTCGATCGGCTACGGCGGCTATTACGGCGACCCCTATTACGACGATTATTATGGCGGCTACGGCTATGGCTATGCGCCGTCCTATTACGGCTGGTACGGCGATTATTATTATCCGGGCACGGGCATCTACGTGTACGACCGCTATCGGCGCCCGCACCGCTGGAGCGACAGCCAGCGCCGCTATTGGAGCCGGCGCGGCGAGCATTATCGGCGCGAGCATCGCGACTGGCGCGGCGACCACAACGGCAATTGGGGCGGCTGGAACCGCGGCGACCGCGACCGCGGCGACCATGACTGGAACCGCGGGGGCAGGGGCTCGTCGGGCCGCTGGCACGGGCGCACGCCCCGCACCCAGACGCCGCATGCGCGCACGCCGCGCGTCTCTGGCCAGCGTGGAACGACCCCGTCGCGATCGTCGCGCCCCTCACACGGCCGGCGCGGCGACCGTCACCATCGCTGACGCCTGAGCGCCCCGGCGGCGTGAGGGATCAGAGCACCACGGTTTCGGGCTTGGTCTGCTCGATCGCGGCGAGGATCATCTTCTCCCACACCGCCGGGTCGCCCGCCTCGGCCATCGCCTGATCGGGCTCGCGCAGCGTGCGCAATACGGCGGCGGCATCGGGAAGATAATCCCTCCAGACGGCGTCGATCTCGCGCGCGGCGGATTCCTCGTCGCCTTCGCCATTGGCGCTGATGCGCTGGCCCGCGAGGACGCGGGCGATGCGTTCGGCGGCGGGTTGGGTGCTGATGTCCATGCGGGGCCTCCTCGGCGATCAACGTGCGAGCGTCGGCGAAGCTCCCGCATACGTATTCCGCAGGTGCGAACGCATCCTGTGCAATTGACGCTGCAGTGCAGCATCGCCACCTCGGCACGATGCACGGAACGCTTCCTCCGGCCGAGATCGCCACGCACCGGCACGTCGGCCTCACCCATCTTGCGCTCGCCATGGGCGGGTTCGCGATCGGCACGACCGAATTCGCGACGATGAGTCTGCTCCCCGATTTCGCGCCCGCGCTGGGGATCGACGCGCCGACGGCGGGGCATGTCATCAGCGCCTATGCGCTGGGCGTGGTCGTCGGTGCGCCGGCGATCGCGGTGCTTTCGGCTACCATGTCACGGCGCACCTTGCTGATCGCGCTGATGGCGGTGTTCGCGGTCGCCAACGCGCTGTCGGGGCTCGCGCCGACCTATGGGTGGATGCTGGTGTTCCGCTTCCTGAGCGGGCTGCCGCACGGCGCCTATTTCGGGATTGCGGCGCTGGTCGCGGCCTCGCTGGTGCCGCAAGGACAGCGGACGCGCGCGGTGGCGCGTGTGCTGCTGGGGCTGACCGCCGCGACGATCGCGGGCGTGCCGCTCGCCAACTGGCTGGGGCAGAGCCTCGGCTGGCGTTGGGGGTTCGGCATCGTCGCCGTGTTGGCGAGCCTGACGGCCGCAGCGGTGGCGCTGGTCGCGCCGCGCGACCGCCCGCGGCCGGGCGCTAGCCCGTTGCGCGAACTGGAGGCGCTCAAGCGCGGGCAGGTGTGGCTGACGCTCGGCATCGGCGCGATCGGGTTCGGCGGGATGTTCGCGGTCTACACCTATCTCGCCGACACGCTGCTCGACGTGACGGGCGTCGCGCCGGGCATGATCCCGATCGCGCTGATGGTGTTCGGCATCGGCATGACCGCGGGCAACCTGATCGCGCCGCGCTTCGCCGATCGCGCGCTGATGCCCACGGCGGCGGCGCTGCTGGTGTGGAGCGCCGCCGCGCTGGCGCTGTTCCCGCTGGCGGCGGGAAACTGGTGGACGATGCTGGCGGATGTCGCCGCGATCGGCATCGGTGGCGCGCTCGGCACCGTGCTGCAGACGCGGTTGATGGACGTCGCGGGCGATGCGCAGGCGCTCGCCGCCGCACTCAACCATTCGGCGTTCAACACCGCCAATGCGTTGGGGCCGTGGCTCGGCGGCATGGCGATTGCGGCGGGCTGGGGCTGGACCTCGACCGGGCTGGTCGGCGCCGGGCTCGCGCTCGGCGGGCTCGTGCTGGCCTCGGCCTCAACTGGCCGGCGCGCGCCGGGGCTCGCGCCGGCCTGATTGTGCAGAGAGCACCGAACGCGGCATCGAACCGTATTCGGTGCTGAGCCACCCTTTGCCCCTCCCTTTTCAGGGAGGGGGGTCTGGAAGACGTTGCTGCTTAGCGCTCCGCGGCGTGCGGGCGGCGTTGGCCGCGATGGCCGTTGCCGCGCGGGCGACGGCGGTCGCCGCTGGGCTGGCCATCGTTGCGCCGGCCCTCGGCATGCTGGCCGCCGTGATGCGGACGCTTGTCGCCGCCGCGATGGGGGCGGTTCGCGCCGTCATGCGCCGGGCGGCCCTCGCCGTGGTTGCGATGCGGCTTGCGTTGGCCGTCATGCGTGGCAGGGCGTGCCTCGCCGTTACGGTGCGGGCGGCGGTCGCCCTGCGCCTCGCGGCGGCCGTCGTGCCGCTGTTCGCCGTCCTGCCGGCGGCCGTCACCCTGACGATTGCCGCGCGGACGCCGCGCCTCGCCGGTGGGCATGGGTTTGTGCGTCGCGCGCGGGCGGCGGGGGCCGCGCTGGCGCTCCTCGCGCGGTGCGGGGTCGGCGCCGATCGCCTGCTTGCGCGTCATCTGGATTTCGATCGATTGCTGGACGAAATCGACCGGCAGCGGCTCGACCGTCACCTTCTGGCGGGTCAGTCGCTCGATATCGCGCAGATAGGCGCGCTCGTCGTCGGCGCAGAAGCTGACCGCGATGCCGCTGGCGCCCGCACGCGCGGTGCGGCCGATGCGGTGAACGTACTGCTCGGCGACGTTGGGCAGTTCGAAGTTGAAGACGTGGCTGACGCCCGACACGTCGATGCCGCGCGCGGCGATGTCGGTCGCGACCAGGATCGGCACCTGGCCGGACTTGAACGCGGCGAGCGCGCGCTCGCGCTGGGGCTGGCTCTTGTTGCCATGGATCGCGTGCGCGGCGATGCCGTTGCCGCCGAGCAGCTTCACCACGCGATCGGCGCCGTGCTTGGTGCGTGTGAAGATCAGCGCGCGATCGATCGCGGGATCGGCGAGCCGGATCGTGAGGAGTGCCTGCTTCTCGCGCTGGCCGACGAAGGTGACGTATTGATCGACGCGCTCGGCGGTGGTCGCCGCGGGCTTGATCGCGACGGTCGCGGGATCGGTCAGGAACTGGTCCGCGAGCGCGCGGATCGCCTTGGGCATGGTCGCCGAGAAGAACAACGACTGGCGCTGGCGCGGCAGCAAGGTCACAATCCGGCGCAGCGCGTGGATGAAGCCGAGATCGAGCATCTGGTCAGCTTCGTCGAGCACGAGGATTTCGAGCATCGAGAGGTTGACGTAGCGCTGGTCGACCAGATCGAGCAGGCGGCCCGGCGTGGCGACGAGCAGGTCGACGCCGCGGCTCATGTCCTGCCGATTGCGGCCGATGCTGGTGCCGCCGAACACGGTCGCGACCGAAAGCCGCGAGAACTTGCCGTAGCCGCGCGCATTCTCCGCGATCTGCGTCGCGAGCTCGCGCGTCGGGGTCAGGACGAGCATCCGGCAATGATAGGGAAGCGGGCGCTTGCCGGCGTCGGCGAGACGCTGGAGCGAGGGCAGCACGAAGGCCGCGGTCTTGCCGGTGCCGGTCTGCGCGATGCCGAGCAGGTCGCGGCCCTCGAGCAGCGTCGGGATCGCCTGCTGCTGGATCGGCGTGGGCTCTGAATAGCCCTTGGCCTCGAGCGCGCGAACGAGCGGTTCGGCGAGGCCGAGTTGCGAAAAGGTCATGGAAAACTTTCAATAACAGCCGGGCTCGCGCGCCGGGGGCGCACGAGGGGCGGGGGAAGAAATGACACCCCGCGTGATATGGGAAGCCCGAAAAAATCGACCGAGGCGGAGCCTGAACCCATAGGGTTCGATCACGCTGCATGACGCCTCGATGGCGGGCATGTGGATGCTGCAGCGCAAAAAGTCAAGCGCTGTCGCGGGATGTTACCGCATCGTGACGGTCGCGCTTGCCTCCGGATCGTCGCGCAGCCGGAGATACAGGCGGTCGCCTGCGGGCTTGCGGAGCTCGACCACGTTGCCGGTGAAGCCGTCGGGCACCGCGACCGCATCGCTGAAATCGGCGGTCGTCGCGACCGCGGCGAGCAGATAGAGGTCGCGCCCCGTCAAGCGGCAGGATTCGCCCTCGCATGCGAGCGCGTCGAGGCGCGGCAGGCGGACGAGCGTGGCGAGCGGGGTCCAGGCGCCGGCGACGTCGCCTTGGACGATGCGGAAGCGCAGCGGGCCGTAGGCGGACGCGCCCAGCGCCTGCGCCAGATCGGCCTTGACCACGCCCACCTGCGCATTCTGGACGACATAGCCCGCATCCGGCGCGACCTTTGCGGAGAGGCGGCCGTCGACGGTGGCGATCTCGATCGTCTCACGGCCGGTGAGGCGCGTGGCGGGCGCCGCGCGGAACGAGAAGGCGAGCGTCGCGCCGAGCGGCACCACGGCCTTGTCGGCGATGGCGATGGGAAGCTGGTGCTCGGCCGATGGTTGGGTCGCGGTGATTCCGATCAGCGCTGCTGCCGGGCGCGGCGGGGCGACGACCACCGGCAGCGGCCGGGTGCGTCCGTCGGCGAGCTTGACCGTCGCGGTCGCGCGATGCCCGGCGTCGAGTGCGGCGAGCGCCTTGGGGTCGGCGGCCGTCAGCGCCAGCCGGTCGCTGCCGTCGTCGCGCGTGATGCCGTCGGGCTTCAGCGCCAGCGTGCCGAGCGACACGCCCGTTACCCGATCGAGCCCGGTGCCGACGAGTTCGGCATTGTCATCGCCTGCGTGGAGCGTCAGGCGATCGAGGCGGAGCTGCTCGGTCGCGGTCGCGAGCGCGATCTTGGCCGGCGTACCGCCGCCCTTGGGATGGACGAGCAGGGTGAGCGCGTCGGGCGCGGCAGGGGGCACCGGCACCGTTACGGTCAGCCGATCGGCTCCTGCGGGTTTCCACGCCAGCGCCTGCCCATCGGCGAGCGTGATGCGATCGACGCAGGCAGGCGCGCCGCCCACCAGGTCGAGCGCATTGTCCCGCCCGACGGGCAGCACCGAGGCATCGCGCGAGGCTGTGGTCCATTTGGCGGTCTCGGGATTGGCGAGGCGGAACGTCGGGCCCTCGAACGGCGCGAAGCCCCAATCGCCGTGGAGCGTGCCCGTGATCGTATCGCCGAGGCCGTGCCAGGTGGAGACGGGCGCAGCGAGCACATAGCCGCCGCGCTCCGGATCGGCGGTGACCGGCAGATCGAGGCTGCCGCCGCTTTCGCGCACAACGCGCAACCGCATGTTCTGCGCGTAGCGCGTCGCATAGACGAGCGGCGCGCCCTCCACAGCTAGAACCGTCTTCGGCGCGGCGCAGAGCGCCGCCGGCGTCGCAGCGTGACGCAGCGGCGGCAGGCTCGGCGGCTCGACCGCAGGCAGCGCGACCACCATCACCGAGGTCGGCCGGCCGAAATTGGGCGCGGCGTTGAGCAGCAGGGTGACGCGATCGTCATCGATCCGCGACAGCGCCGGGATATATTGGAGCTGGGTCGACTGGAAGGCGCCGAATAGCCGCGCGATATCGCGCACCACGCCGATATAGGGGCTGTAATAGCCATAGCCGCCCTGGCGCGTCGAACTGATCTGATAGGCGAGATCGGTGGGTGCGCCCGCCAGCGTCTCGGCGAGCGCCGAGGTGTGCGTATCGGCGAGCAGCAGCGATTCGCGATCCTGCGTCAGGCATGCGGCCTGGAGATCGGTCGGCTGATCGAGGCATTCGGCGTTGAGCTTGATCGACAGACTGCGCGTCAGCACTGGCGAGATCGTGGCGATTCGCCCGGGCGCGGTGCTTTCGAGCCGGCGCATATGGCCGAGAAAGGTGTCGAGCCGAGCGCGGTCGAGCGAGGCCTGGTTGAGCTCCTGCGAGGCGCGCACGAAGGTGCCGGGGCGCTCGCGCACCGCCTCGACGATCGCGTCATAATCGCTGTTCTCCTCGGGCGCCAGGAACAGGACGAGGTGGCGCGCGCCTGCGGGCACGGTGAGCGAGAGCGGATCGCCGCCCTTTTTCCACGTCTTGGCCTTGAAGAACCAGTCTTTTGGTGGCGGATTGGTGGCGCCACGCAGGAATGCGGCGACCAGAAGCATCTTCGCGCCCTGCTGATTGGGCAATTCGAGCTTGATCGAGATGCGATCGCCCTCGGCGAGGTTGGGCACGCGCGCGATCGGCAGCGTCCGGCCGCCATGCGTCACCGCGACCTGCAGCCCGGGCCCGGTCAGATCGAACGGCGACGAGGCCGCGTGCGCGGGGCTCGCCACGGCGGCGATGCCGAGCAGAAGGGGGGCAGAGAGCAGACGCGACATCATCAGCAGGGGCCGGTTTCCCTAAAAAAAGCATGGCGTGGCGTGGGCGCATGTCAAAAATGGGGCGCAATCGGGGAGCTCACGGGGCGTCGACCGGCGCACGAACGCTTTCCAGACCGCAATCCCGCTTGCCGAACCGGTGCGCGCGCGCAATGGTTCCGTCACCCCCATGTCGAGCGCCGTTGCCACCCTTCTGATCAGCATCGGCGCAACCGCGGGCGTGCTCGTGCGCCCGTTCCGCTGGCCCGAGGCGGTGTGGGCGGTGGGCGGCGCGGCGCTGCTGGTGGGATGCGGGCTATTGCCGTGGCGCGACGCGGCGGCGGCGGTCGCGCGGGGCGGCGACGTCTATCTGTTCCTTGCGGGCATGATGCTGCTCTCCGAAGTCGCGCGCAAGGAAGGGCTGTTCGACTGGCTCGCGTGCCACGCTGTCGGCTGGGCGCGGGGATCGTCGGCGCGGCTGTTCGCGCTGATCTATGCGATCGGCGTGGTCGTAACGGCATTCCTGTCGAACGACGCGACCGCGGTGGTGATGACGCCTGCGGTCTATGCTGCCGCGAGGCGCGCCGACGTCGATCCGTTGCCCTCGCTCTTCGCCTGCGCGTTCGTCGCCAATGCCGCGAGCTTCGTGCTGCCGATCTCAAACCCCGCCAACCTCGTCCTCTATGGCGGGCACATGCCGACGCTGGGGGACTGGCTGGCGGCGTTCGCCTTGCCGTCGGTCGTCGCGATCGGCGCGACCTTTGCGATGCTGCGGTTCGTGGAGCGCGATCGGCTGCACGGCGCCTGCCGAACCGAGATCGCCGTGCCGCCGCTCGGCGGGGGCGGGCGGCTGGCGCTCGCGGCGATCGGCGCGACGGCGGTGCTGTTGCTCTGCACGTCGTTCGCCGATCGCGCGCTGGGGCCGCCGACCTTCGTCGCGGGGATCATCACGGCGGCGTTGGTGTTCCTCGGGCGCCCGCAGGACGCGCTGCCGGTGTTGCGACACGTCTCATGGAGCGTGCTGCTGCTCGTCGCGGGGCTGTTCGTGTTGGTGGCGGGGCTCGAGGCGATCGGGCTGGTCGATCACCTTGCCGCGTGGTTGCGCGACGTGCGTGATCCGCGCGAGACGGCGGCGCTGGCGGGCGGCGGACTTGCGATCGTGTCGAACCTCGTCAACAACCTGCCCGCCGGGCTGATCGCGAGCGCGACGGTCGCAGCTGCGCACCCGCCGCAGATCGTCACCGACGCGCTGTTGATCGGAGTCGATCTCGGCCCCAATCTTTCGATCACGGGCAGCCTCGCGACGATCCTGTGGCTCCAGGCGATCCGGCGCGAGGGCGAGGACGTGACGTTCGGGCGCTTCCTCAAGGTCGGCGTCGCGGTGATGCCGCCCGCACTGGTGCTGGCGATCGGCGCGCGGCTGGTGGTGGGGTGAGGATTCGTCATTGCGACCCCGGCCTTGGGCCGGGGGAAGCAATCCAGCGACAGTGGTGCATGCGCCGGATTGCCGCGGGCCTGCGGCCTTCGCAATGACAAGCGAAAGGTCGCCCCGGCTCAATTCCCGCTGATGAGGTCGCCGAGCGAGCCGAGCGCCGAGCCTTCGCCCCTATTCTGCCCGCCGCGGCTGCCGGCCGCCGCCAACATCCGCCCGGCGAGCCGCGCGAAGGGGAGCGACTGGATCCAGATCTTTCCCGGCCCGCGCAGCCGGGCGTAGAAGGCGCCCTCTCCGCCGAAGACCATGCTCTTGACCCCGCCGACGCGGACGAGGTCGAAATCGACGCTGGGCGTGAAGGCGGCGATGCAGCCGGTATCGACGTGCAGTTCCTCGCCCGCGGCGAGCGCGCCCTCGACGATCGCGCCGCCCATCTGCGCGAACACCCAGCCGTCGCCGTCGAGCCGCTGCATGATGAAGCCCTCGCCGCCGAACAGCCCGGTCATGATCCGCTGCTGGAAATGGATGCCGAGCTGCACGCCGCGCGCGGCACACAGGAAGGCGTCCTTCTGGCAGATCAGCGTGCCGCCGATATCGGAGAGCTTGAGCGGCACGATCGCGCCGGGGACGGGCGCGGCGAAGGCGACGCGCGCCTTGCCCGCGTGGCCGCGATGGGTGAAGACCGTGGTGAACAGGCTTTCGCCTGTGACGAGCCGCTTGCCCGCGCCGACCAGCTTGTCCATGAAGCCGCCGCCCTGCGGCCCTGCGCGGCCGTCGCCGAAGACGGTGGTCATCTCGATATCGGCGTGTTTCCACACCATCGACCCGGCTTCCGCGACCGCGCTCTCGCCGGGATCGAGCTCGATCTCGACGAATTGCAGCTCCTGGCCCTTGATCTCGAAATCGATGTCGTCGGCGATACCGGCGCTGCGGGTGTGGGACCAGGGGCTGGGGGCGGGCATGGGGGGCTCTCCTATGGAGTGTGTTGGGAGAGTATAGCGCTTCCAACCACATCCGTCATGCCGGACTTGTTCCGGCATCCGCCGTGCCTCGAAAGCAGCGGCCGCGGCTCCTGCGGCACAGCGGACCCCAGAACAAGTCCGGGGTGACGGAATGGAGAAAGGGCGCCCGGATCGCTCCGGACGCCCCTTCTCATCTCCGTCACGGCAAAGCCGCGCCGTCGGTCCTCGCTGGCGCGAGGCAGGTCGGCAGCGCGTATGCGCTTCGCGCATCGGCCGGGCGTCGCCGCCCTCAGACGCTGTAATACATGTCGTACTCCACCGGGCTCGGCGTGGTCTCGAAGCGGATCACGTCTTCCCACTTGAGGTCGGCGTAGGATTCGATCTGGTCCTTGGTGAAGACGTCGCCCTTGAGGAGGAAGTCGTGGTCCTCCTGAAGCGCGACCAGCGCCTCGCGCAAGGAACCGCACACCGTCGGCACGTTGACCAGTTCGGCCGGCGGCAGGTCGTAGAGGTTCTTGTCGATCGCCTCGCCGGGGTGGATCTTGTTCTGGATGCCGTCGAGCCCGGCCATCATGATCGCCGCGTAGCAGAGATAGGGGTTCGCCATCGCGTCGGGGAAGCGGAACTCGACGCGCTTGGCCTTGGCGCCCGTGCCATAGGGAATGCGGCACGAGGCCGAGCGGTTGCGGCTCGAATAAGCGAGCAGCACCGGCGCCTCGAAGCCCGGCACCAGCCGCTTGTAGCTGTTGGTGGTCGGGTTGGTGAACGCGTTGAGCGTACGCGCATGCTTGATGACGCCGCCGATGAAATAGAGGCAGGTGTCGCTGAGGCCGGCATAGCCGTTGCCCGCGAACAGCGGCTTGCCCTTTTCCCAGATCGAGAAGTGGGTGTGCATGCCCGATCCGTTGTCGTCCTTGATCGGCTTGGGCATGAAGGTCGCGGTCTTGCCGTAAGCGTGCGCGACCTGGTGGACGACATATTTGTAGATCTGCATGCGGTCGGCGGTCTGCGTCAGCGTGCCGAAGGTCAGGCCGAGCTCATGCTGGGCGGCGGCGACCTCGTGGTGATGCTTGTCGCAGGGCAGGCCCATCTCGATCATCGTCGAGACCATCTCGCCGCGGATGTCCACGGCGCTGTCGACCGGCGCGACCGGGAAATAGCCGCCCTTGGCGCGCGGGCGGTGCGCCATGTTGCCGCCTTCGTATTCGCGGCCCGAATTGCCGGGCAGCTCGATGTCGTCGATCTTGTAATAGCTGGTTGAGTAGCTGTTTTCGAAGCGCACGTCGTCGAACATGAAGAACTCGGCCTCGGGGCCGACATAGACGGTGTCACCGATGCCGGTGGTGCCCAGATACGCTTCGGCGCGCTTGGCGGTGGTGCGCGGATCGCGGGCATAGCCCTCGCCGGTCGCGGGTTCGACCACGTCGCAGAACATGATCAGCATCGGCGTCGCCGAGAAGGGATCGGTATAGACCGCGTCGAGATCGGGCATCAGGATCATGTCCGATTCGTTGATCGCCTTCCAGCCGGCGATCGACGAGCCGTCGAACATCAGGCCGTCGGTCAGTTCGTCCTCGCCGATCAGGCCTGCGACCATGGTGAGGTGCTGCCACTTGCCTTTGGGATCGGTGAAGCGGAGATCGACCCACTCGATTTCCTCGTCCTTGATCTTCTGCAGAATGTCCGCGGCCGTGTTCGCCATGATGTCGTCTTTCCTTCGTAATTCCCCTCCCGCGCGCGGGAGGGGTTAGGGGAGGGCACGTGAGAAGAGGAGAGCAACAGGCCCTCCCCCGACCCCTCCCGCCATGCGGGAGGGGAGAATTCTAGATCGCCTCCTCGTCGCGCTCGCCGGTGCGGATGCGCAGCGCGGTTTCGATCGTGGAGACGAAGATCTTGCCGTCGCCGATGCGGCCTGTCTGCGCAGCCGCGGCGATCGCCTCGACGACGCGGGGCGCGAGGCCGTCCTCGACGACGATCTCGAGCTTCACCTTGGGCAGGAAATCGACGACATATTCGGCGCCGCGATAGAGCTCGGTATGGCCCTTCTGCCGGCCGAAGCCCTTCGCCTCGGTCACGGTGATTCCCGATACGCCTACTTCGTGCAGCGCTTCCTTCACTTCATCGAGCTTGAACGGCTTGATGATCGCTTCGATCTTTTTCATGCGTGTTTCGACTCCCGCCCACGGCCAGCGTTTTCAATAACCGTGCCAGTCGCCCGACCGCAAGAACACGTGTCGTTGGGCGGCGCACCGCGCCATGGACTGCCCGATTCGTGCGCAATGACGCAAGCACTGCCCGAAAATCAGGCAGCAGGTGCATCCAGACCGGCGCAGTCGAGATTCCATCGATCCTGCACGCTTTCCTCATCTTCCGCTCATGCCGGCTATCACGGCTCATGCTAAGACCGAGCTCGTCATAGCTGGAGGAGCCGCACACATGACGGGATCGGAACGGACCGGCCGAGGCCGCACCTATCATGCGGGCGTTGCCGTCGCGATCGTCACGTCGTTCCTGACGGTGTGGACCACCATCGTTCGCGACGACGGCACCGGCATCGGTTTCTTCCTGCTGATCATGGCCGCGATGGTAGGCGCCTTCGCTGCCTGGTTCCGGCCGGCGGGCATGGTGCGCACCATGCTGGGCGTCGCGATCATGCAGGCGTTGCTCGGAATCGCCATCGCCACCGCGCCCTCGACCGCGCGCGTGGCGGACGGCCCGACGAGGACGTTGGTGTTCAACGGATTCTTCGTCGCCTTCTGGCTTGTTTCGGCGGCATGTTTCCGCGCCGCGGCAAAAGCGGATCGCGAGACGGTTACGGCGCATTGAGCCGTCCTCAAACTGGCCTCGAAACCCCGCTTGACTCTTAAATCTACATATGTTGTATTTCTGGCATGGCTAGAAAACGGCAACCGTCGAAGCAGATGCGTCTCCTCCTGGAGGCGCTGTCCGTGCAACGCCGGGAATGGCGACACGGCTATGACCTGATGAAAGAGACGGGCCTGTCCTCCGGCACGCTCTACCCCTTGCTGACGCGGATGACCGATCAGGGGCTCGTCGAAGCCGAGTGGCGCAAGCCGGCGCAGCCGGGGCGACCCGCGCGCCATGCCTATCGGTTGACCGCCGCCGGGTTCGCGCTCGCGCTGGAAAACCCCGGCAATCGCGGCGACGTCGCTTTCAAGGGCGCGCTCGCATGAAGACGGCGCTGTCCCGAGCCATCATGGCGCTGGCGGTTTGCTGCATGGACGAGAGCCGCCGCGAATGGGCGGCCGCAATGCAGGCGGAGTTCGACGCGGCGGTCCCGGAAGGCGAATCGCTGTCGTTCGCTTGCGGCTGCCTCGTCGCGGCATGGCGCGAGATGCTGACGCGCGAGCAGGGCCGCTACACGCTCACGAATTACGCGCTGGCGCTCGGCCTGATGGTTCCGATGGCCGCGGTTCAGATCGGCTCCGCGCTGTTCGGCCTGCCCTATCTGTACCCCGGGCGGGAGGGGCTGGCCGGCGCGCTGCTGGCGGGCGCCGAGCACGAAGCCCTTATCCGCGGCACCTATCAGACCGTCGTCACCCCGCTGGCGCTCCTGCTGTTGTTGTTGGGTGCGGGGCATCTGTGCATCGCCCAGGCGATGCTCGAACGCAATTGGGCGCGGGTTGCGCGGATCGGGATGCTCACGCTGGCGACGGCGGTGACGCTCGTTATCTTCATGACGGTGCTGTTCCTCGATTGCTCACAGGCGCTGTTGCAGGGCGGCGTACTGGCGATCGAGCTGGCCACCGTCGTGGGCGTGGCCCGGTGGCACGCCCAGCTCTTCCCCGCCGCCGTGATCGAACATCCCGGATAACCGATCCGGCTCCCCACGAACCGATACCACGAACATTTGCCTCACGCGCACGCACGCCGTGCCGCGGCGGCGACTCGCGCCACCGCGACGCAGACCCTCGACCAACTGGAGATGACCCATGACTAACACGCGTCCAGATCCCAAGGCGGCAATCCGGCATATCACCGCCGCCACCCTGATCGCGGGCCTTGCCCTCGCCCAATCGGGTTATGCTGCCGCCCATGATGCGGCAGCCGGCTCCCGATCCGAGCGCATCGTGCCGCCGGCAGTCGGGCAATCCCCCTTCCTCGGCGAATGGCAGCTCGATCTCTCAAGGATGCCCGCCACCTACGGCCCCGCCCCGAAAAGGGTGACCTTCACCTTCGACGACATCGGATCGGGGCAGTGGCGCACGACGATCGAGATCACGACGCCCGACGGCAGCGTCAGGCACACGGCGGCGAGCTACCGGCGCGACGGCAAGGCGGTGCAGCCCGAGGGCGACCGGGGAGAGGCCGACAGCGCCGCGTTCAGCTCGCCGGCCCCGAACGTGCTCGTCATGGGTCTGGCCAAGGACAAGGGCCTGGCGTCGGTCCGCGTCTACACGATCTCGGCGGACGGCAAGGAGATGACCGAATCCGCGGCCGACGTCGATGGGCAAGGCGCGCCGTTCGTGCGCACCTTCCACTTCAAGCGCATTCGCTGATTTGCTTGCGGTGAAGGGTTGCGGCTTTCAGGCGCGGCCCTTCGCCCGATCAGCCGTAAGGCGGCTTGTCGAACCCCTTGGGGCTGGTCGTGAAAATCTCGCAGCCGTCGTCGGTGATCCCGATCGAATGCTCGAACTGCGCCGAGAGCGAGCGGTCGCGGGTCACCGCGGTCCAGCCGTCGTCGAGGATCTTCACGTCGGGGCGGCCGATGTTGATCATCGGCTCGATCGTGAAGATCATGCCGGGCTTGAGCTCCGGCCCGGTGCCGGGGCGGCCGGCATGGACGACCTCGGGCGCGTCGTGGAACAGGCGGCCGACGCCGTGCCCGCAGAAATCGCGCACCACGCCGTAGCGGTGCGCCTCGGCGTGGCGCTGGATGGCGTGGCCGATGTCGCCCAGATGATTGCCGGGCTTCGCCTGCGCGATCCCGATCATCAGGCATTCGTAGGTGACGTCGACCAGCCGCTTCGCCTTGATCGGCACGTCGCCCACCAGATACATCCGGCTCGAATCGCCGTGCCAGCCGTCGAGCAGCGGGGTCACGTCGACATTGACGATGTCGCCCTTCTTGAGCGTCTTGGGCCCCGGGATGCCGTGGCACACGACATGGTTGATCGAGATGCAGCTCGAATGGGTGTAGCCGCGATAGCCGAGCGTCGCGGGCACGCCGCCGGCGCGGACGATATGCTCGCGGATCATGTCGTCGAGCGCCTGCGTCTCGACGCCGGGCACGACGTGCGGCACGATCAGGTCGAGCACCTCGGCGGCAAGTTGCCCCGCGCGGCGCATGCCTTCGAAGGCGTCCTGGCCATAAAGCTTGATCGCGCCGGTCCGCTCCATCGGAGCGTCGGCGGTGACGGTCACATAATCGGTCATGGCGCGCGATATAGCGGCGATGGCCGCGCTTTGCGAGGGGGCCGCGCTGGGCTATGCGAGCGGCGATGGCAGACGCGCGTATCTGGACCGCCGCCCTGGTGGTGATCGGCGACGAGATTCTCTCGGGTCGTACGCAGGACAGGAACGTCGCGCAGATCGCGACCTGGCTCAATGCGCAGGGCATCCGCTTGATCGAGGTGCGGATCGTGGGCGACCGGACCGAGGCGATCGTCGAGGCGGTCAACACGCTGCGCGCGCGCAACGACTATCTGTTCACCACCGGCGGGATCGGGCCGACGCACGACGACATCACCGTCGATGCGATCGCCGCGGCGCTGGGCGTGCCGGTCGTGCATCATCCCGACGCGGTGGCGATCCTCGAGCGCCATTATGCGCGGCGCGGCGAACAATTGACCGAGGCGCGCAAGCGCATGGCACGCGTGCCGCAAGGCGCCGCGCTGATCGAGAACCGCATGTCGGGCGCGCCCGGCATCCGCATCGGCAACGTCTTCGTGATGGCGGGCGTGCCGCACATCACCGCGGGCATGCTCGACGCGCTGACGGGCGCGCTGGAGGGCGGCGCACCGCTCGTCAGCCGCACGATCGGTTGCTGGGTCGCCGAAAGCGAGGTCGCGGACCTGCTGCGCGACCTCGAACGGGCGCATGAGGGCGTCGTCATCGGCAGCTACCCTTTCTTCCGCGAGGGCCGGGGCGGGGCGAACTTCGTCGTGCGCGCGACCGATCCGGCGCTGGTCGATCGGTGCGCGGCCGATCTGGTCGCGCGGCTGGAGGCGGCGGGCTATGCGGCCGTGGACGGCGGGATATGACACCGCGTTAACTTTGCGTTAGCTATCGTGCCTCTAGCGTCGGCGGGCACGAGGGCTCGCGGGGACAAGGGCATGGGGCTGGAAGCACCGATCGTCGATATAGCCGACAAGCGCCGTACGCCGCGACGGCGGGCCAATGCGCGCGTCGGTGTGCGCGCGTTGGGCAAGCAGCGGGTCGAAACGCGGCTGCTCGACATTTCGCGCTACGGCTTCCGCGTCGCCGTCGATCGACTGACGCCGGGAAGCTCGATCTGGCTCAAGCTCGCCGACAGCGAGCCGCAACTCGCGCGCGTGGTGTGGAGCGACAGCCATGCCTCGGGCTGCGTGTTCCTCGAACCGCTCGACCAGGTGATCTACCGCACCGCGTTGCGCACTACCGGAATCGCGACGACGATCATCGCCTGAAGCGTATCAGCCGCAATGTCGGGATGCCCCCGCCGCACGCACGTCGGCGAGCGTCGGATAGCCGTTGACCGCCATCAGCAGATCGGCCTCGGCGAGGATGCACTTGATGACGTGCGCTGCGCCCTCGGCGCCGTCGAGCGCGAGGCCGTAGACGTAGGGGCGCCCGATTCCCACGGCCCGTGCGCCGAGCGCGAGCGCTTTCACCACGTCGGACCCCGAGCGCACGCCCGAATCGAACAGGACGGGCACCGCGCCGGCCGCTTCCACGACGTCCGGCAGCATGTCGATCGCGGCGATCCCGCCGTTGGCCTGCCGTCCGCCATGGTTCGAGCAGAAGATCGCGTCCACGCCGGCATCGATTGCGCGGCGCGCATCGTCCGGGTGGCAGATGCCCTTGAGCACGATCGGCAGCGACGTGAGCGAGCGCAGCCACGCCATGTCGTCCCAGGTGAGCACGCGCCCGAAGGTTGCCGCCCAGGTCATCACCGCCGCCGCCGGATCGTCCTCGGGCGGCCTGGCGAGCATCGAGCGGAAGACCGGATCGCTGAAGTAATTGGCGAGCACGGCCCCACGCAATTGCGGGAAATTGCCGGCATTAAGGTCGCGCGGCCGCCAGCCGGTCACCCAGGTGTCGAGCGTGACGACAATCGCCTTGTATCCCGCCGCCTCGGCGCGGTGGGCGAGGCTTTCGGCGAGCCCTTCGTGCTTCGGCGTGTAGAGCTGGAAGAAGCCGGGCGTATCGCCCAGCGCCTCGGCTACGGTTTCGAGCGGATCGTTACCGAGCGTCGAAACCATCATCGGCACGCCGGTCACCGCCGAGGCTTGCGCGGCGGCGAGATCGCCATGGCCGTCGGCGGTGCAGATGCCGGTGACGCCGATCGGGCTCAGGAAGATCGGTGTGGGCAGCGTGAGCCCGAACAGGTCGATCGAGAGATCGCGTGCCCGCGTGTCGACCATCATCCGCGGCACCATGCCCCAGTCGGCGAAGGCGGCGACGTTGCGGCGCTGGGTCGCCTCGTCGCCGCAGCCGCCCTGGACGTAGTGGAGCACGTGCGGCGGCATCGCCGCCTCGGCGCGCGCCTCCAGCCCGGCGGCGTCGACGGGGAGCCTGGGCAGCACCCCGCGCAGGCCGGCGGCGTAGAGCTCGTTCTGATAGTCCCCGAAGGATGCCATCGGCCTCTCCTGCGCTCAGCATAGCGGGCAGGCGCGCGCCTGTCAGTCTTTCGGCAGCGTCCAGAGCGGGATCGGCGCGAAGTGCGTGGCGTTCAGCCGATCGCGAGACACTTTTCGGAGCGCGGAGAACGTTGCGACCTGCGCCTTGAGCTGCTTGACGACATCCGCGTGCTGCGCGGCGACGTCGGTCTTCTCGTACGGATCGGTCGCGAGATCGAAGAGCTGATCCCCCACCAGCTTCCATCGTCCCACGATCACCGATCCGGCGCGCGCGCGCAGCATGGCGGGATTTCCGGGAAAGCGGTTCCCGTATTTGGGCGGCGTGCGATAATCCTCGCCGACGAACAGCGTGCGCTCGCCCGCGGGCCGCTGGTCCGAGAGCAAGGCGGTTGACATGTCCTTGCCGTCCACCGCCCGCGAGGGCGTGGCGCCGGCGATATGCGCCAGCGTCGGCAGCAGATCGACATACGAGACCGGGCCGATGTCGGCATCGGGGCGCGGTTTCAATCCGGCAGGCCAGGATATCGCCGCGGCGACGCGCACGCCGCCTTCGTAATGCTGGGCCTTCCAGCCGCGCAGCGGGCCGTTGCTCGCCGCATTGTCCTTGCCGCCGGTCCGGCCCGGGCCGCCATTGTCGCTGGTGAAGAGGATCAGCGTGTTGTCGAGCTGGCCGGTCTGGCGTAGCGTGTCGAGCACGGCGCCGATATTCCGATCGAGCGCGTGGATCGCGGCGATCGCGGTCTGCCGATGCGTGTTGCCGCGCCCCTGCGCACCGTAACCGGCGCCTTCGCGCTTGCTCTCGCGCAGCGCGAAGCGTGGCTTGGACGGATCGAACCCGGCCCATGCGAGGTCCGCCGGCGGCGCCTGGAGCGGACCATGCGGCGCATTGAACGCCAGCCACATGAACCACGGGCTGCCGCCCGGCGACGGCGTGCGGATGATCCGCGTCGCCTCGGCGGCGAGCAGGTCGGTCGAATAGCCCTTGTCGGCGGAAGGGGCGTAGTCGCGGTGCCAATCGACCTGCCCTTCGCGCTTGTGCGTGAAATAGTCGATCGCGCCGTTGTAATGGCCGTAGAAGCTGGTGAAACCGAAGTTCATCGGGTGGAAGGCGCGCGAGCGATGGCCGAGATGCCATTTGCCGAGGAACGAGCGGCGGGCATAGCCCGCGCGCGCCAGCACGTCGGCGATCGTCTCCTCCTTCGGATCGAGGCCGAAATCGCTGCCCGGCGTCACGGTGTCGCCCATGATGCCGAAGCGGTTTGGATAGCGGCCGGTGAGCAGCCCCGCGCGCGAGGGCGAGCACAGCGCCGAGGTGTAGAAATGGTCCAGCACCACGCCGTTCCTGGCGATGCGGTCGATGTTCGGCGTGGCGAAGGCGGCGCCGTTGAAGCCGACGTCCTGATACCCCAGGTCGTCGGCGACGATGACGAGGATGTTGGGCTGGCGGGCGTGTGCCGGCTCCTGCTGCTGCGGCGCGCTTCCGGGCGGCGTGGGAGGCGCGCTGAGGACAGGGGAGCCGATCGCCGCGCACATCATCGCCGACGCGCCCAGCAGGATCGCACTCCGCCGCCGCAGACCCGGCGCGCGCCGACCCTGGTTCAAAAGCCTGCCCATTCGTTGCTGCACCATCATTCTCTCCTTCTATATCGTCGGCGGGCATGGCCGCGCCGATGCGTCCAGCATGTCTGCTTCGATGTCTTCCAGGGTCCGCCGCCCCGTTTCGGGCAGCAGGAAGGCCGCCCAGAGGAAGGCGAGCACGCCCATCACTGCGAAGCCGAAGAACATTGCCGCAGGCCCCTGCTGAAGCAGCACTGGAAACACCGCGCCGACGACGACGCTGGTGATCTCGGTGGCGAACACCGCCACGCCCATCGCGGTGCCGCGCAGGCGAAGAGGAAACATCTCGCCCAGCACGATCCAGACGATCCCGCCCCAGCTCAGCGCGAAGCATATCTGGAAGCCGATCAACCCGAGCAGCGCGACATAGCTCGCCGCGCCCGTCACCGTGCCCGACAGGAACACCGCCCCCAGCAGCGCCATACTGGCTGCCATGCCGAGCGCCCCCCACATCAGCGGCTTGCGTCGCCCGAACCGGTCCACGACGACCAGCGCCATCAGGATCGTCGTCGCCAGTCCGACCGCCGAGATGGCGAGGTTGGCGGCGACCGCGGTCCAATCGGTGAAGCCGACGCCCTTGAGCACGCTCGGCGCGTAATAGGTGACCGCATTGATGCCGATGAGCTGCTGGAACGCGCCGAGCCCGCAACCGACGAGCAGCAGGCGGCGCGTCGCGGGCACGGCGATCATCGCCGCCAGCGTCGCCTTGCCGGTTTCGCGGCGGTTGATGGCGCGGATCTGCTCGAGCTCGGGCTCGACATCGCCGCTGCGCAGCCGCGCCAGCACGCGGCGCGCCTCCTCGTCGCGCCCGCGCTTGACCAGCCAGCGCGGGCTTTCGGGCAGCCAGCGTGTCCCCACCAGCATGGCGAGCGCGGGGAGCAGGCCCAGGCCGAACATCCATCGCCACGCGCCGTAGGGCGCGAGCGCGAGCGCCACGATGCTCGACGCGAGCACGCCGATCATGATCATGATCTGGAACAGCCCGGTATGCGCGCCGCGCTCCTGCGCCGGGGCGATCTCGGAAATGTAGACCGGGATGATCGCGGTCGCGATGCCGACCGCGACGCCGAGCACCAGCCGCGAGGCGATGAGCATCGCAACATCGGGCGACAGCGCGGCCCCCACGATGCCCAGGCTGAAGATGAAGGCGGCGACGGCGATGATCCTGCGCCGTCCGATGCGGTCGGCCGCCGGCCCGGCGCCGAGCGCGCCGAACAGCGAACCGAGCAGTGCCGCGCTCACCACCCAGCCGGTGAGCGCCGGGCCCATGTGCAGGGCGGGGGCGGCGAACAGCAAGGCGCCGGCGACGACGCCGAGCTCGTAGCCGCGAATGCCGCCGCCGAGCGCGCCGATCGTGTAGCTCAGCCGGTCGACGCGCGCGGGAGCCGGCGCATCGTCCGTGATAGCGATGGTGGTTTCGATCGACATCTCGGCGCGCCGATCAATAGGGCGCCACGCGCGGCCCGAGCGGATCGACCGTCCAGGCCATCCGGTCGCACAGCCGCGTCAGCAACGCGTTCTTGATTTCCCGATGATCGGGGTCGTCCCACAGGTTGCGGGTCTCGGTGGCATCCGCCTCCAGATCGTAAAGCTCGCCGGTGCCGAGACTGTGGACGGCGACCAGCTTGTGGCGATCGGTGCGGATCATCGTCGCCTGCGCGGTGGGGTCGCGATGCCAGGGCATGGCGTTGTAATATTCCGAATAGACGTCCGCCCGCGGCGGCGCGTCGGCATCGGCATCGCGCAGCAACGGCCAGAGCGATGCGCCCTGCATGCCGGGGAAGCGATCGAGCCCGGCGGCGTCGAGCAGGGTCGGGGCGAGATCGGCGAGCTCGACCATTTCCGTCACTCGTCGCCCGCCGGGAATCGCGCCCGGCCACGAGACGATCAGCGGCACGCGCACCGCGGGCTCGTAGAAATACGGCCCCTTCAGATAGATGCCGTGATCGCCGAGCATCTCGCCGTGATCGGACATGAAGATGACGATCGTATCCTCGCGCTGCCCGGTGCGATCGAGCGCCTCAAGCATCCGCCCGACCTGCTGGTCGATCAGGTCGCACATCGCCCAATAAGCGGCGCGGACGAGGCGGTGATCCGCGTCGTCCATCTTGTCGTAAGCGAAGCCCGCATTGCCGCCATAGGCGCCGCGATGATCGATCCGCTGGAAGGCTGGCTTGTCGTCGAGCTCGCCCGGAACGTAGTTGGGGAGGGGGATCGCCTCGAGCCGGTCGAGATAGCGTTCGAGCAGCTCGGGCGGCGGATCGAACGGGTGGTGCGGGTCGAAGATGTTGACCGAGAACAGCCACGGCGTTGCGGCATCGGCGTGGGCGTCGATGAACTCGATCGCCTTTTGCGCGCACCAGGTGGTCTGGTGCAGCTCGGCGGGCATGCCGGCCTCGACATGATCCGACCCGCGGAACGGCGTGCGCGCATAGCGCTCGCCCCGGGCGCGCAGCCAGACGCCATATTCGTTGGTCGGCCAGTCCTGATCCGGGTGATGCGACCAATGGAACTCGGCATAGCCGTCGTCGATGCGGCGCTCGATCACCGGCGCCGCCGAGATGTGGCACGGCGAGAGGTGGAGTTTGCCCGAAAGCCCGCACGCATAGCCCGCATCGGCGAGCAGGCGAGAGATCAGCCGCTCGTCCGCGGGGATCGACTGGCCGTTCTGGCGGCATCGCGTGGTGCGCGGATAGCGGCCCGTGAGGAAGCTGGCGCGGCTCGGCGTGCAGACCGGGCTCTGGCAGAAGGCGCGCTCGAACAGCACGCCGCCCGCGGCGAGCCGATCGAGATGGGGCGTATCGACATGATCGTTACCGTAGCAGCCGAGCGTGTCCCACCGCTGCTGGTCGGTGCAGATCCACAGCACGTTCGGCCTGTCGCGTGGCCCGTCCATCCGCCCTCCCATGACGTCCGCGCCCCTTTGCGGGCGTTTATGGAGCAGACTTATAATATTTTTAAGCGGCCGACCAGCCCCGCCGAGCACCCGACGCCAGCACCGATCTTTGCTATGCTATCTTCGCCGCGCGTCGAAAAGAGGAGCAAAAACAGCCATTCGGTGCGCGTTGATTATCTTACTAATGCTAGTAATATGAGCGCGGAGGATCGGACCTTAAAGTCCGACCGAGGGAGGATGGCAGATGAACAGCAAGGCTCCGTGGTATTGCGCCGCTTCGGCGTTCGGCATGATCGCCCTGCAGGGTGCGGCGATGGCGCAGGAGGTGGACGGTCAGACGAGCGTGAGCGCGACATCCGATGCGGCTCAGGTTTCGGACGACGCCGGTATCGCAGCCGACCAATCGTCGCAGGGCAACGAAATCGTCGTCACCGGCATCCGGTCATCGCTCGAGCGTGCCGCCGAGGTGAAGCAGAATTCCGTCCAGGTCGTCGATTCGATCGTCGCGCAGGACATCAGCAAGTTTCCCGACCCGACGGTCGCCGCGTCGTTGCAGCGCGTGGCGGGTGTCCAAGTGTCCAACGACAATCACAATGAATTGTCGGGCGTCCGGATTCGCGGGCTGACGGACATCCTCACCACCGTCGACGGGCGCGAGGTCTTCACCACCACGGGCCGTAACTTCGATCTCCAGGATCTGCCCGCCGACGCGCTCTCGCGGGTCGACGTCTACAAATCCCAGACCGCCGATCTCATCGAAGGCGGCGTTGCCGGCGCGATCAACCTGAGGCTCAACAAGCCTTTCAATTTCAACGATCCGACCGTCGTCGTCACCGCGCGTGGCAATTACGGGTTGCAGAGCGAGGCGCTCAATCCGCAGATCGGCGCGCTCGCCACCGATCGCTGGGATACCGGGATCGGCGAGATCGGCGCGCTGGTGAGTGCCTCCTGGTCCGACGCGAATTCGCTGCGCATCAACAGCAATCTCACCGATCGGCGAAATTCGGCCGCAAACCCCCTCAAGACGCCGGGATATTTCATCCCGAACATCCTCCAGAACGCGACGCACGATTCGAACGTGAAGCGGCAACAGGTCAATGCCGCGCTCCAATGGCAGGCCTCGACCGCGCTCGAAGTTTATCTCGACGGCCTCTACACTCGCTTCAAAAGCCGCGACGTGGATTACGGATTCAACGTCCAGCCGTTCACGACCAACGTCACGGTGTCGGACATCCAGGCGAATTCGAACTGTTTCGACGTGCGATCCAAGGGCAACGGGCAAAACCCGAACCAGCAGATCGACCAGGACGGCAACAAGTCGCTGGAGGACAACAGCGAGGTCAACCTTTGCGACATCGACAGCGCGGTTTTCCATAACGTCGTCGCCAATCGCTCGACCGGCGTCCACACGGTGGATCAGAAGAACAAGCTGGTCGCGGGCGGCCTGCGTTACGACAATTCGGCTGGCACCAAGCTCAACCTCGACATCGGTTATCAAAGCTCGCGGAGCAGGGACAAGGACATCCGCACCGCGGTCGGCAACCGCATTCCCGAGTTGATGCTCGACACCGATGACGATGGCGGCGCGCGGCTCACCGTGCCCAACGACTATCTGATCGACCGGACGGGCGTGTCGTTCCGCAACCAGCTCATCCAGGATTTCGGCGACGCGCGCGGCAGCCTCTTCCAGGCCCGGCTCGACGGCGAGCAGGAGGTCGGCGGCTTGCTCTCGAGCTTCAAGGCGGGCCTGCGCTACGCCAAGCGCACGGCGACCTTCCACAACGTCCACATCAACACGCCGACCCCGTTCGGCAATATCGGCACGGGTAGTGAGGCCAAGGCGAAGCTCGTTTCCGACACCGAATTGTATCCCGATTTCATCGGCTTGTCCGACGTCCATCCGCGCATCAACGGCGGCGCGCGCTTCGTGGGCCCCAACGGCGCGTTCATGCTGACCGACGAAGGGCTGGATCGGCTCCGTGCCATCTACAATCTGCCCGCCGGCCAGCCCGATTACGATCCGCTTCGCCAGTTCGATGCGGATGAGACGACCTATGCCAGCTACGGCCAGGCGCATTACGATATCGATCTCGGCGGCGACGTGTCGCTGGACGGCGTGCTCGGCGTGCGCGTCACCAGGACCGATCGCACCGTCGATACGTTCGATGAAAACGGCGCACCGCTGCAGACGCACAAATCCGATACCGACATCCTCCCGAACGCCACCGCGCGCCTTCGCCTCCCCGGCGGGTTCCAGGCGCGCCTCGGCTATTCGAAGGCCATTCGCCGGCCCGAATTCGGATTGCTCAACCCGGCGATCACGCTCGTCATCGACGTGAACCCCGCCCAGCTCAGCACCGGATCGGCGGGCAACCCGGACCTGCTGCCGCAAAAGTCGGACAGCTTCGATGCCACGATCGAGCATTACTGGAACGGCGGCTTCGTCGCGATTGCCGGCTATTATCGCAAGATCACCAATCGCGTGATCACCGCGGGTGCGCAGGAGGAGATCGACGGCATCACCTATATCGTCCACCGTCCCCGTAACGTCGGCCGCGCGAAGCTCCAGGGCATCGAGGTCAGCGGCCAGAACTTCTTCGATTTTCTGCCCGGGGCGCTGAGCGGGCTCGGAGTGATGGGGTCGTTCACCTACGCCGATTCGGAAGTGCAGGGCGACGACAGCCTGGCCGGCGAGCCGCTGCAGGGCGTCTCCAAGTTCAACTACACCGCCGGCCTGCTCTACGAGAAATACGGGATCAGCGGGCGCGTCGTCTACACCTACCGGTCCAGATATTATTCGAACGACCTGTCGGGGCAGCCGCAGCTCCGCCGCTTCGATCCGGCGGTGACCGACGAGGTGCCGACGTTGCTCGAATATGTCCGCCCCGCCGGCCGCCTCGATTTCAGCGTCGGTTACGATCTCACCGACCGGCTGCGCTTCGACATCGGCGGGACCAACGTGCTGCGCAGCAGGACGCGTACCTACCGGGGCGAGAAGTTCTTCGTCGGCAATTATTTCTACGACGAGACGACCTACACGATGGGCGTGCGCTATCGTTTTTGAGCTGACCGCAGATGGCGCAGGATGCGAAGCGGGTGGCCGATCGCGTCGCCTGAACGCACCCTCTGCCGTCCTCGGCCATGCCGGAGATACGCGCCGATGCCCCTTCTCAGTCGAGGGTCACCCCGATCCGCAATCCGGCAACGACGTCCGGCGCGCCGCGGGAGAGGCCCGCGCTGCCGTACATTCCCAGCGACAGCGTGCGCGCGATGCCGGCGTTGATCCCAGCCGCCAGTGATTGCTGATCTCCGAGCGCCGGACTGATCGCCTGTGCATAAGCGTAGCCGAGATGCCCGCGCACTCGCCGGCCGAGCTGCATCGCCGCCCCGATCTGCCCTGACAGGCTGTCGTCGAGGCGATAGCCTTCGGGGCTGCCCGGCATGGTGTAGGCGATGTCGAGATAGGGCGTCACGCGCCCCAGCTGCTTGAACAGCTCGCCGCCGACGGCGATGTCTGTCTTGCCGGTGCCGATGCCGTTGGCGGCCGAAGCGGTAGGTAGCTTGACCTGCGCGGACAGGCTGACCCCCACGGGCAGCGTCGAGACGGTGTACGATCCCGTCAGCCGGAGGTCGCCGATGCCGCTGCGCGTGCGTCGTTCGGTGCTGGTGGTCGGCGGCACGATGATCGGGATGCCCAGGATGCCGCCCCCCGTCACGACGTTGGCGGGCGCGTCGAGGCGGACATAAGCCAGGCTGGCGGCCAGCGTCAGCTTGTCGTGACGGATCGTCAGCGTTGTCGGCACGGACAGCAGGTCGATATCTTCGTCCAACCCGTAATTGCCCTGCTGATATTCGATGCCCGTCCCGAGCTCGACCGTCGTGGCCGGCGCATCGGACGCGGTCTGGGCGAACGCCGGGGCGGGAAGCAGGCACAAAGCGGTCACGGGTGCGAACCGAAGGCGCATCGCAACTCTCCAGGATTATCGGAAAAAGGGCGAGGCGCGCGACCCGTGCGCCTCGCCAGGGGCAGGGTGCCTCAGCGGCTGGCGTTCGCCTGCTGCTTGGCGGCGCTATCGACCTCGCTCCTGGTCATGGCCGAGGTGAGCACGCTGCCCGAGCCGCTGAAATTGGCAGCGGGCAAGGTCGCAAGCCGGTCGCCCGCGGCGACCGTGATCGCCCGCACCGTGCCGTCGGCATCGGCCGCGACGTTCTGCACCGTGCCGATCGCGCGGCCGCGCGTGTCGGCGATGGTCATCCCGGGCGCGACGGCAACATTGCCCGAACCATTGGCCGCGCCCGAGCCGGCGAGCGCGAGCTGGCCGAGGCTGCCCTGCGCCGCAGCCGAGGCGCTGCCGGCGCCGGTGAACGCACCCGACGCGCCGGACACGGCGTTGCCGGCAGCGGAGCGGACGCCGCCAACCGCGTTGCCGGCGATGCTCCGTGCCGTGCCGACGGCCTGACGGGCGGTCGCGGTGGTCGAATCCACCACCGAACGGACGCCGTCCGTGCCGACCGCAGAGGCGCTCACCGATCCGCTGCCGTGTGCCGAGGCGCTGCTCGAACCATCGACGCCGGCCGATGTGCCGGCCGCGTTCAGGGCGCTGTCGACCGTGCTGTCGAGGTCGCCCGATCCGTCCACGCGCGCCGAGGCGCTGCCGCGGTCGGTGTCGATGCCGGGGGTGGCGCTGATCGATCCGGTGCCGCCAAGCGTGCCGCCCAAGGTGCCGCCGGCCGCGCCACCGAGCCCACCCACGGCACCACCGAGCTGCCCGACGGCGCCGCCAAGCAATTGGGCGGATGCGGGCGGGGCGAAGGCTAGAACGAGGGCGCCAGCGGCGGCGGAACATGCGAACTTGATCATTGCAGATCTCCTTTCCTGTCGGACGACGAGCCGCCTGCGCGGCTCTCGTTACGGGGAACGGAGGGCACTCGCCATTTCATCCCGGCGATGTGCAAAAATAATCAAGTAACTGATATAACATGTAAAAATTCACGGTCGCGTCGCGCAACTGCCGCAAACCAGGCCGCGCCCATAGTCGGAATCGGGGCCTTTCTCGCCCAGATCGACCGCCTCGCGATCGAGTGCGCGTCGCGCCTCGGCGTGATCGGCCGTCGTCAGCGCCGCAAGCCGTCCGGCGGCGAGGGCGGTCGCGAAGGAAGTGCCGCGCACCGGCGCCGCGCGCGATCCCGGCGTCGCCGCCAGCAGATCGGCGCCGGGTGCGGCGTAATCGAGGTGCAGCGCGCGCCCCGCCTCGACCAGCACCTTGTCATCCGCATCGACCCCGGTGATCGCCAGCACGCCCGGGTAGGAGGCCGGGTAGGCGGGTGGGGCGGCCGGGCCGTCATTGCCCACCGCAGCGACGACCGTGAGTCCTTTGTCCTCGGCGAGCGCGACGGCGCGCCCGAGCAGCGCATTCTTGGGGCCGACGAGGCTGATCGCCACGACCTTGACGCGGTTCTCGATCATCCAGCCGAGCGCGCGGGCAATGGCGAGCGCACCGCCTCCCGCAGGATCGCGGCCGTAGACGTCAGCCGCGAACAGATGCGCGCCCGGATCGGCGCCGCGCACCTTGCCCTCGCCGATCAGGAGCGAGGCCATCGCGGTGGCGTGCGGATCGGGCGCGGGAGCGCCGGCCGCGAAACCGTGCTGCGTGACGCGAGGGGGGATCAGCGGCGATGCCGCGACGCCGCCATCGATCATGCCGACAGGCGCTCGCGACGTAGCGGTGGGCGCGGCGGATGGCGTCGGCACGCCCGACACGGCAACCGCTGCCCGCTCACCGCTGCGGAAATGGATGTTGTCGGCGCTGATCCGATCACCGGCGATCCGGCGGGCTCGCTTGAGCGCTTTCTTCAGCGTCATGCCCTTGGGCGTCGCCAGCCGCACGGTACGGAGGCCGAGCCCGGGGATCGTGCCGTCGTCGATCACGGCGAATCCATCATCGGCCAGCCGGGCGATGTCGTCGGGCGCGGGCGACGTCAGCAACACTTCGCCGCGCACCGCCGGAAACCCCCTGTCGTCCGGGGCAACGGTCGCGCGGTTGTCGTGCAGGAAGGCGGTGAGGCGTTGCAGCCGGGTGCGATCGAGCACCCTGGCGGTGCGATCGACGAGCGTCGTCACGCGTTCGAGCGGCTGATCGAGCATATCGGTCGGCAACTGCGGCAAGTGCACGTTCGGCAGCGGCGGCAGCAATTGCGCCTGTGCGGCGACGCTCGCGAGCAATGCGATCGGTATCGATATGGCCAGGAGGCGTTTCATCGGGCATCCCTATCGCACAGAGACCGGCGGAGCGCACGATATGCGCGGCCGGGCAAATTTTTCCGTCTCATGCGGATGAAACGGGCGGGGTCGTCCGTTTCATCCAACAGAGCGGCCGAGGATGGACGAGGCTTGCGGTTCGAAGAGCAATTACTGGCGCTGGTGCCGCGGCTCCGGCGGTTCGCGATGAGTTTGTCGCGCAACGAGGCCGACGGCGACGATCTGTGCCAGGCGGCAATCGAGCGCGCGCTCCGATCGCGCGACAAATGGCAACCGGGGACGAGGCTGGACAGCTGGGCAATGACGGTAATGCGCAACATCTGGATCGACGAGGTGCGTGCCCGACGGCGCCGCGGCGAAACCTTCGTGCCTGCCAAGGCAGGCGACGATGTGGGCGATGCCGGCGACCGCCGGATCGAGGCCGCCGTCGAGCTGGGCCAGGTCGACCGCGCGCTGGCGACGCTGCCCGACGAGCAGCGCGAGGCGATCGCACTCGTGCTGGTCGAGGGCTTCGCCTACAAGGAGGCGGCCGATATCCTCGACATTCCGATCGGCACGCTGAGCTCGCGGCTGGTGCGTGGGCGCGAGGCGCTGATGCGGGCATTGGGGGAAGCGGCATGACGACGATCGATGCGGCGACGCGCATGGCCTATGTCGATGGCGAACTCGACGCGCTCGCGCGACGGCGGGTCGAGCAGGCGATGGCCGAGGATCCGGCGCTGGCCGAAGCAGTGGCGCGTGATCGCGCACTACGCGAGACGCTGAAGGCGCGGTTCGATCGTTATGCCGAGGCCGAGGTGCCCGATCGCTTCCGCGCATTGCTGGAGAGCAAGGTTGTGCCGCTCGCCGAGGCGCCGCGTCGCCCGAGGGTCGCGTGGAATGCGCGCCGCTGGATGCAGGGTGCGGCGATCGCGGCGACGCTGGTGCTGGGCCTCGTCATCGGCCGGCAGGTCGGTGACGTGGGGTCGGTGGCGACCAACGACGGTGTTCTGGTCGCGCGCGGGCGTCTTGCTTCGACGCTCGATACGCAACTGGCATCGACCCAGCCGAATGATCCCCCGTTTCGCATCGGCCTGACTTTTCGTGCCCGGGACGGCGGGATCTGCCGCACGTTCAGCAGAGAGCGACTGCAGGGCATTGCGTGTCGCGACGGCGATCGGTGGAACGTGGTGCGGACGGCCATGGGTGAGCAATCCGGCGCGTATCGTCAGGCCTCCTCCGGAGCGTTGATCGAAGATGCGCAAACGATGATGGCCGGTGCACCGTTCTCCGCGACCGAAGAAGCCGCGGCCAAAGCGAGGCACTGGCGGTGACGGACACGAAGCCGCCCATTGTTCGCTGCGCGGCCAGAGGCGCTCTCGTACCGAGAGAATTGACAAGTTGCTTTCCGATTGGATTAATTTGCAACGCTGCTCGCCATTTCTTCCGGCAGCAATTCTGTATCGATTTGCGCTTGCGCGACAGGTAGGTAGCGATTGCCAGCAACCGCGCCCGGCGCGAATAGAGCGTCGACGGCATCGAGCGTGTCTTCGTCGATCATTGCCGTTGCCGCTACGAGATTCTCGTCGAGATGTGCGATGCTGCGTGTGCCTGGAATCGGCACAATGAACGGTGAGCGCGACAGCACCCAGCGGAGCGAGAGCTGCGCGGGCGTGCGGCCGGCATCGACGGCGATCACGTTGAAGCGCGCAGCGAGCGCCAGATTGTGCGCAAAATTGGGGTTTTGGAAGCGTGGCATTCTCGCCCGGATGTCGCCGGCTAGGAAGTGATTGTCCGTGACCCCACCTGCCAGAAAACCGCGCCCCAGTGGAGAGAAGGCCACAAAGCCAACGCCGAGCGCGCGGCAGGCGTCGAGCACGGCGACCTCGGCGTTGCGGACCCAAGGGGAATATTCGGTCTGCATCGCTGCGATCGGGTGAACGGCGTGGGCGCGGCGCAGCGTAGCGGCGGACATCTCGCTGAGGCCGAGCGCGCCGATCTTGCCGGCCTCCTTCGCGCGGACCAGCGCGCCGACCGATTCCTCGATCGGAACGTCTCGGTCGAGCCGATGGAGGTAATAGAGATCGATATGATCGGTGCCGAGCCGCTGGAGCGCGGCGTCGAGCGTGCGTGCGATCGCCTGCGGAGAGCCGTCGAGCGTGCGCTTGCCGTCAACCATGTCGAGCACGCATTTGCTCGCCAGCGTGAATTCGCGCCGACGGTGCATTACCGCCTTGCCGAGTAGCCGCTCGTTGGCGCCGCCGCCGTAGAGCGCGGCGGTATCGAGCATCGTCACCCCGAGATCGAGCGCGCGGTTGAGCAACCGCGCGCCCTCTTCCTCCGACGGCGGCATATCATAGGCATGGCTGAGGTTCATGCAGCCGAGGCCGATCGCCGACACGGTGAACGGGCCGATCGCGCGGGTAGGAAGCGTCATGCTCAGAGCGGCAGTCCCACGTAATTCTCGGCGATGGCGGTCTGCATCGCGCGCGAATTCGCGATGTAATCGAGCTCGGCGACCTGCATCGCGCGCTCGAACGGACCGTCTTCGGGGAAACGGTGCATCAGCTTGGTCAGATACCAGCTGAACCGCTCCGATTTCCAGACCCGCGCAAGCGCCTTTTTTTGATAGCCGCCGAGCGCCGCCTGATCGCCGCGCGTGAAGAAGGCGATCATCGCGTCGGACAGATAGGCGACGTCGGATGCGGCGAGGTTGAGGCCCTTGGCGCCGGTCGGCGGCACGATGTGCGCGGCGTCGCCGGCGAGGAACAGGCTGCCGTGCTGCATCGGCTCGAACACGTAGGAGCGCAGCGGCGCGATCGACTTTTCGAGCGCGGGACCGCGCACGATGTGCGCCGCAGCCTCCGGGCCGAGGCGGCGGGCGAGCTCGTCCCACAGCCGGTCGTCGGACCAATCCTCGATCCGCTCGGTGAGCGGCACGTCGACATAATAGCGGCTGCGCGTCTGCGAGCGCATGCTGGCCAGCGCGAAGCCGCGTTCGGAATTGGCGTAGATCAGCTCGTGATGACACGGCGGCACGTCGGCGAGGATGCCGAGCCAACCGAACGGATAATGCCGCTCGAACTCGCGCACGTGCGCCTGTGGGATCGCGCGGCGCGACGGACCGTGGAAACCGTCGCATCCGGCGATCAGCCGGGCATCGATGCGGTGTTTCTCGCCGTTCTTGCGATAGGTGATCCGAGGCGCATCGCTGTCGATATCATGGAGCGTCACGTCCGATGCCTCGAACACGATCTCCAACCCGCGCGCCGGGGCGGCCTCGATCAGATCCTGCGTCACCTCGGTCTGACCGTAGACCACGACCTGACGACCGGTCAGTTCGGCGATGTCGATGCGGATCAGGCGTTCGCCGTCGGCGAGATTGAAGCCATCCTCGGGAATGCCTTCGCACTTGAGGCGCTCGTCGATGCCGAGCCGTTCGAGCAGGTCGGTCGTCGTGCGTTCGAGCACGCCGGCCCGGATACGGCCGAGGATGTGATCCTTCGTTTGCCGATCGACGATCACCGCATCGATACCGGCCTGGCGCAGCAGGTGGCCGAGCAGCAGCCCCGACGGCCCCGCGCCGATGATCGCGACGGTGGTCTTCATCGCGCGAGCTGCCGCTCGAGCTGGTCGAGCACGCGATAGCAGGGCAAGACCTGCGCGACCGAGCTGTTGGGTTCGCGGCCCTCGCGGATCGCGGCGATGAACTCGCGATCCTGCAGCTCGATGCCGTTCATCGACACATCAACCTTGGAGACGTCGACGGGCTCCTCGCGTCCTGTCACCAGATCGTCGTAGCGGGCGATCCAGGTGCCGTTGTCGCAGATGTAGCGGAAGAAGGTGCCGAGCGGCCCATCGTTGTTGAACGACAAGGATAGCGTGCAGATCGCCCCGCGCTCGCTCTTGAGCTGGATCGACATGTCCATCGCGATGCCCAGATCGGGATGGATCGGCCCTTGCAGCGCGTGGGCCTCGACGATCGGACCCGCCTGATAGGCGAACAGATCGACCGTGTGCGCGGCGTGGTGCCACAGCAGGTGATCGGTCCACGAGCGCGGCTCGCCCTTGGCGTTGATGTTGCTGCGGCGGAAAAAGTAGGTCTGGACGTCCATCTGCTGGATCGCGAGCTCGCCCGCGGCGATCTTCTTGTGCAGATATTGATGGCTCGGATTGAAGCGCCGCGTGTGACCGGCCATGCAGACGAGGCCGGTCTCCTGCTGTTTCGTGAGGACAGCTTCGGCATCGGCGAGGCCGTCAGCGAGCGGAATCTCCACCTCGACATGCTTGCCCGCGTTCATGCACTGGATCGCCTGGGCGGCATGCATCTGGGTCGGGGTGCAGAGGATGACGGCATCGACATCATCGCGCGCGAGGCTGTCGGCGAGATCGGTGGTGGCGTGGCCGATGCCATATTTCGCGGCGATCGCCTGCGTCGGTTCGATCAGGCGGCCGACGAGGCTCGTCACCTCGACGCCGTCGATCTTGCGAAGGCCGTCGAGGTGCTTTTCTCCGAAAGCGCCGGCACCGGCGAGCGCGATTTTCATGGCGTTACTCCATTCTCGTCATCCCAGCGAAAGCCGGGATCGTTCAGCCGTATGAGATGCCAGCATTCGCTGGCATGACGGCTAGGATTCGGGTTCGAGCACGACGTGCCCGACGGCGGTGTTGCTGGCGGGGACGTGATAATGGCGGTGCAACTCGCGGACCTTGGGGCCGAGCGCGCCGCGCATGATCAGCCACATGACAAGCTCGATCCCTTCGGAACCCGCTTCGCGCAGATACTCGATGTGCGGCATCGCGCGCAGCGCCTCGGGGTCGGTGGTCAACCGGTCGAGGAAGGCGGTGTCCCATTCGCGGTTGATGAGGCCGGCGCGCGCGCTCTGGAGCTGGTGGCTCATGCCGCCGGTGCCCCAGATCTGCACGTTGAGGTCTTCCTCGTAGCTCGCCACCGCGCGCGCAATCGCTTCGCCGAGCAGCCAGCAGCGGTTGCCGGTGGGCGGCGGATAGGTGACGACGTTGACCGCGATCGGGATGACCTTGACCGGCCACTCCGCGACCTGGCCGAAGATCAGCGACAACGGCACGGTGAGGCCGTGATCGACCGCCATCTCGTTGATGATGGTCATGTCGAATTCGTCGAGGATGCAGCTCTGCGCGATGTGCCAGGCGAGATCGGCATGGCCGGGCACCGGCGGAATCGGGCGCGGGCCCCAGCCTTCGTCGGCGATCGGAAATTTGTCGGCGCAACCGATCGCGAAGGTGGGGATCACCTTCATGTCGAATGCCGAGGCATGGTCGTTATAGACGAGGATGACGACGTCGGGCTTCTGCTCGGCCTCCCACGCCTTGGTCCAGTCGTACCCCGCGAACACGGGCTTCCAATAGTCCTCGCCCGTCTTGCCGAGGTCCATCGCGGCGCCCACCGCGGGGATGTGGCTGGTGGTGAGGCCGGCGGTGAGGCGTGCCATCAGCTTTTGTCCTTCTTCGAGCGCTGGCCGTCGGGCGAGCGACCGCCCGCGATCATCATCGCGGCATATTCCTCCTGGCTCATGCCGGTCATGGAACCGGCGGCGAACTGGAAGCTCTTGCCATCGGTCGAGAAGATCTTGGCGAGGAAATAGATGTTGCCACCTTCCTCCAGCATCGCGTTGTAATCGCGTGCGAGCACGGCTTTTTTTTGCGCATCGGTGAGCGGCCATTCGTCGAGATAGGCGGCTTCGCCGGCCTTGAAGCGCTCGCGATTCTCCGCCTTCATCAGGCTCATCGCGAACTGGTTGAGATGATAGCCCTGCCGCGCGCGCTTCGCGGTGAAGACGCGCGTGCCGGGGATGTCCTCGAACTCGGCGAGATAGGAATGGATGTCGCGGGGCGCGTTCACAGGCCGCGCTCCTTCAACTGCGCGTCGAGGCGGGGGAAGACGCGCCGGGCATTGCCCTCGAAGATGGCGCGGCGCTGCGTGTCCGAGATCGGCAGCGCGTCGACATAGCGCCTGGTGTCGTCGAAATAGTGGCCGGTCTCGGGGTCGATCCCGCGCACGGCCCCTACCATTTCCGAGCCGAACAGGATGTTTTTGGTCTCGATCACCTCGGCCAGCAGGTCGATGCCCGGTTGGTGGTAGACGCAGGTGTCGAAGAACACGTTGTTCATAAGGTGCCCGTCGAGGCTCGGCTGCTTGAGCATGTCGGCGAGCCCGCGATAGCGGCCCCAATGATAGGGCACCGCGCCGCCGCCGTGCGGGATGATGAAGCGCAGCGTCGGGAAATCCTTGAACAAATCCCCCTGGATCAACTGCATGAAGGCGATCGTGTCGGCGGCGATGTAGAAGGCGCCGGTGGCGTGCATCGTCGGGTTGCACGAGCCCGAGACGTGGATCATCGCCGGCACGTCGAGCTCGACCATCGCCTCGTAGAAGGGATACCAATAGCGGTCGGTGAGCGCGGGTGCGTTGAAGTGTCCGCCGCCGGGATCGGGGTTGAGGTTGCAGCCGATGAAGCCGAGTTCGGTGACGCAGCGGCGCAGTTCCTCGACCGAACCCGCCATGTCGGCGCCGGGCGATTGCGGCAGCATGCAGACGCCGGCGAAGACGTCGGGATAGAGATCGACGCAGCGCTTGATGAGATCGTTGTTGTGGCGTGTCCACACGCGTGAGACGCCCTCGTCGCCGATATGGTGCGCCATCGCCGAGGCGCGGGGCGAGAAGATCGTCATGTCGGCGCCGCGTTCGCGGATCAGGCGGATCTGGTTCGCTTCAAGCGACTCGCGGATTTCGTCGTCGGAGATCGCGGGGTAAGGCGCCGCCGCCGCGCCGGCCTGGAACGCCGCCTTTTGCGCGTCGCGCCAGTCGTTATGCGGCGCGGGTGCGGTCGTGTAATGGCCGTGGCAATCGATGATCATCGCGTCGTCATGCCAGCGAAGGCTGGCATCTCCCTGCTGCTGTCGCCAGCGACCCCGGCCTTCGCTGGGGTGACGGCTGAAATCTTGGCGGAAAGTCCTTCGGGCGGGGGGAGGCCGAGCGCGCCGATCGCGCGCTGGCGCTCGATCGTGCCGCGGGTCATCGCGCTGCCGGTGCCGAGCGCGTCGAGCGTCTTGGCGACCTCCTCCATCTCGGCGGCGCGGCGCAGGCCGTGGACCATCATGCGATCGAGATTGTAATCGGTTTTCGTGGCCCAGTCGGTGCCGGACCAGCTGGCGTTGAGTGAAGCGATCACTTCGTCGGTGACGCCGGCGGC